>Ga0208586_1000045_pt1 | contig 46783 bp, 64 predicted proteins | sample NGESurshal072012_6_FD_184471 | JGI IMG/M metagenome (GOLD analysis project Ga0208586, IMG submission 184471) | Arctic peat soil microbial communities from Barrow, Alaska - NGEE Surface sample 53-3 shallow-072012 (SPAdes) | ecosystem: Environmental > Terrestrial > Soil > Wetlands > Peat ... | reverse complement strand
CTGTGCTTGAATCAGTGAAAGAATCGATGCTAGGTCAGTACGGTAAGACATGAACGGGGTAACCGTAGCGTTCTGTGCATCTATGTCGATCTGAATTGAGCCGACGTAGAACTGAATCGGCCCCATCGTCACTTCTCCACCGTACGGAGAATCGACAACGAGTAGTCGTACCACTTCACCGGCTTGCTCCGAAGCAAGATCTACCGGGGAGCCTCCGAAGTTAAGGTACTGACCGTAACTAACAGTGAACGGACTAGCGAACGGTGCACGAATGTATCGGCTAAGAAGGTCATTGCCGATAGACTGTGCCGCAGACAAGGTAAGTACACCTTGGCTTGTAATATCGAAGAAGTCTTCCTGCGGACCGTGTGCTGCAATCAGGGCAGCGTTCGACACGACAGCGACACCGTATGTCGTTTTACCTTTCGCGTTGTCGCTGATGACGTACTTGAGAAAGATCGTGTTGACATCGGCATTAAGAGTACGCGTCGGTGCCGTTGTTGCCACTAGCAGACGTGTAACGGTGCTCGGTATTCCCGTTACCTTTAGGGTACTCGCGCGGTCTACGTACCACGTCTGCGGTGGCGAAGAAATGACCGTGCCGAGGAAGTCGGTAATCGTTTGCGATCCGGAATCTACCTGCGTCGAGCTAGCAATGTAACCGCTACCTACACCGGGGTTGATCCACGGAAGGCCACGAGTAATCGCACGGTTAATACCGTCGTTGAGGTTCCACGTAGACCAAACGTCACGGAAGTTCGTACCGAGTTGACCGGAGCCGATCGCCGTTATGTTCCAACCGGTTTGTATCTGAACGGGCTCCGATAGCTGTCCCCACCAGACACGACTTGCACCGACATAAATCTCGGCATAGCGTCCGGGGTCGATTGCCGGTGATCTCGTCGCCGGATCAGCGTTCAAGGTGCAGCTCATCGGACCGTCACCGCCGGGACGCGTTGAGCCGTATTTCAAACCGTTGACGATTCCCGATTCACCGAACCAGCGAACATCACTACCGTTCGGTTTGAACGAACGGATCTGCGGGTAATCGCCACGCAGCGCCATTAGACAGCGGCCAACTTCGTAAACTTGGCTGCTTGGGCAGCTAGGGACGGTGAAGCTGCAGGGAGCGCCGTACCTTCCATCATCGCAGCAATCGCCGGCTGTAGAGAGGCGACCAGATCGGTAATCGCCGTTACTTCGTCCGCGCTATACGGGTTCTGCGGGTCCAGATTGGTTAGGTCACCGTTCGGCTGAGTCGCATCAGACGGGTTCGTAACTAGCTCCGTAACGGTTCCTGCTACAGCCGTAGCCGTGTTAATCACATCGGCTAGCTTTAGTCCGAGTGCGACCAACGAGGTGTCGAGCTGACTGCGATTAAGCTGCGATCCGGCGGTAAACTTCGCCATTTCTAACCTCCGATTAAGTCTGCCAGGTGTCCAGCGAGGAACCGACCGCTATGACGAACTCACCGTCACCGGCGCCGGTAAGAGCCGCCTGAACCGTGATAAGCCCCGATGCAGTAAACGTGCAGCATCCTTCGATGATAATGTTGTATACCGGATCGGTAGCCGAGAAGGACGGTCCGGACATGAACACCCCGCCGCCGCTGGTGTTGTCGAACCGAGCAATCGTAAGTGGACCGTTAGCAACCGATTGGAATGTGTAACCGCCACTACTGAATGCCGGAGTCGACAGTCGAAACCGACCGTTACCCGCCGATCCGGTGCCGTTCGGAACGCACATTAGAAGCCAGCGAAATCGAACCTGTCCCGGACCTACCGTTTGCTGAAGTCCGATACTAGCACCTAGATCGTTGGGGCTGGTGCTAGTGATAGTCGTCGTAGACGTATTTGCTTCGGTAAGTACGACACTACCGACCGAAGCATTAACGCGACGCTCAACCTCATCGAGCTTTCGCTGCAGCTGCTGAGCTGTCGGTGACGGTGCCATCACGCATACCTATCCGAGAACCAACTAGGCGTAGCTATGACAACCAGCGAAGGGGCTCCTTCTACGCAATAGGCTGTCAAGTTATTGTCTCCTGCCTGTAGCAGAAGTGGACCGCCACTCACTAGGCAATATCCGAGTACCGATTGTGCGGAGTCGCGGTCAGCATTCGTTCCTAGAACACGACCGATATCACGGAGGGAGGACGGCTCATCGACGTATACGGTCGTGTAAAGCTGCGGGGTGCTCATCAGCACGAGTTGTCCCTTGGTGTCGACGAATATGACGTCAAGGAACCTATCGGCTGTAAGCGAACTAGTGACGTTAATCGTAAAGTACGCCAAGAAGTTGTCGGGTGCAAGGTCGAGAATCGGTAGCGAGATCTCACCGATAGTAAGGAAGCCGTTAAGCAGTGGTAGGTTGTTCGGTATGATCGTAGTCTGAACGTTGACCGAGGTAGGAACTGCGCCGGGATACGCGTACTGGTTCACCGTAATCGTGATAGTTCGCGAAACGCTAGGAGTCGTCCAGGCGAAGTTGACCGCGAGTACGGAGTAGGTACCTTGGAACCTAGCGTTACCCGCCGGGTCGTTCGAGGTAACTGCGTACTCCGTATTACCGTCCGGTACGTCACCGCCACCGCCTACGTTAACGAGCGGGTTAAGTGACAACGGTGTATCGATGCTCGGCACGTGAAGTAGCATTGTCTGGAACGGCGGGAACACGGGAGTGTACGTTAGCAATACCTGCCCGTTGCCACCGAAACCGCCTCGATGGAATGTTCCACCGGTACCCGTTGACGATCCGGAACCGGCACCTCCCGGGAAGGACCCGTCAAGACCGCCGTAGTTACCCGGCAAGGTACCGCCACTAGCTCCCTTACCGCCACCGGTAACGGCTGCACCTCCCGAAGCACCTGAAGCTGCGTTACCTGCAGCCGAAGTTCCTGCCGAACTACCACCGCCACCTGAGTGACCGCCGCTACCACCTACACCGGCAGCACCTGCACCTCCGGCATGACCACCGGTACCTGCTGACGGTGCAGCTCCAGCTGTTCCGGAGCTGTTAGTTGTTAGTGCGTTACCGCCATTCAATCCAGCGGGAGCAGTAACGGTAACGGAGTCCCCTACAAAGGTGGTCGGCGTTACGCTACCGCCTGCCGTGACGGTCACGGTATAGGTATTCCCCGCGGTAACGCCGACCGCAGCATTCAACGCCGTACTACCACCGGACGCACCCCCGGCACACGCGTTCGAGTTCTGGCTGTTCCCGCCTTTACCGCCGGGTCCGGTATTGAATACGCTAACGGACGACACACCGAAGGGAGCCGGCCACTGATAGACACCCGGTACGCCGTACGCAACGGTGATCGGTGTACCAGTTCCTTGCGGCTGCTGTACCTGAACGTTGATCGGCGATCGTGCGCTACCTATGAGGCTTATCTGGTACATCGCTCCACGGATAGCTGCTACCGGGTTATTCGCAGTCGGACTAGCAACGAGCTGATCGAGTGTCGGAACGGTGTATCGAAGCTTCTTAGCTGCCTTCCAGTTCGTGATAGTGATCGACCAGGCGGTAACGTTAGTCCACACAAAGTTCGCACTAGCCGGAAGGGGTACCGAGCAGTATTGCCAGCGGGGAGCCGACAGTTTCATGCTCGCTCGTACGTAATACGTCTTGCTAAACGACAGCGTATGACCCGCGTTGTCCGTCAACGTATAGATGAGGTGAAGCGCTTCTTTTCTAGTCGTTCCCCATAGGTAGTTCCATCCCCACACCGAAGGGTCAGCCGACAGTCCGAGCCAGTGTGCTAGGTATGCCTCACCGGTGAGGTTTAGCGATAGACCGGACTTCGAGTAGAACGCCTGGTTGTTATTCCTCGTGTAACCGGTGTACTGAGCCGAAACACCGCCTACCTTTGACGCACCGAGGCTCCTCCACATTGACGGAAAGCCGCTCTGGAACGTCTCGATTACTACCGGCGAAACGGGAGCCGATCCGGTACCTTGCAGTGGTGACTGAACGGTGATCGTAAGCGGCTCTTGCGAACGGCCAAACGGCGCCGCTGGTATGCTGATCGAGAGGATACCGACAAAGTTCTGCCGATCACGCCTACTCGAATAGGTCAACGTGCTCTGGTTCGCACGGTAGCAATTGTAGACCATTGGCTGTGCCAAGTAGTCCGTGAAGTCCTGTGCGGAGGCGTTAACACCGTCATCCAGGTACAGGAAGTTTGCCGATGTCGGCGTTGCGTTCATCTGTATTACGAACAAAGCATACGCTGCGTTGGCCGGTGCAATACCGGCTACGCTTATCTGCTGAAAGCCGTCCGCTGCGAGTAGCTGAACGGTGTTCGTAATCGTGGCACTACCGATAAGGGTATGCGAAGCATCCTTGAACTGGACGAAGAACGACACGGACCAGTCGGATGTCGGCGATGCCCAGATACTAAACCCGGCACCTTGTCCCGGAGTGATAGGCGTATCCGCGGTGAAGACACCCGGGTTCGCAATGGAGCCGTTACCTACCAGCCTACCGGAGAACGTTCCGCTATGTGCTTGCGTACTCGACTGAGTGAACGCTGCACTGTCGTACGTTGTCCAACCGGTTACGCCTGCTTCAAATGATCCATTAGTGATACAAGGCGCACTAGCTGAGCCATTCGAGTAGTTGTCCCGAGTCCAGCGGATCCGGAACTCTTCTGCGTCAATTAGTGCTAGCAGGTACTCTCGAGAGGCCGCAAGCGTTGGGTAGTCCGGTGCAACGAGAACGATCGGAAGGGTGAGTACGCGGTTACCGTGTCGTGTACCGAGGACCCGTTCACCGTCTAGAATGTTCTCAACGGTGGCATCCGTAATAGGAAGCGGCGCACCCTGATCGTATCCGGGTGACAACGAAAACTGCGTTCCTACTCCGGCAGCATTCTGGCATTGCGGCAAGGTACACGGAACACCGCCACCGAGAAGCTCGATGCCATCCGAAATGGTCAAGCTATCTGACAACGGTCCTCCTAGCTATGTGCTGCTACCGTAGCTGAGTGTGTCGCAACATCGTTTAGCGCCTTCGCAAGCGCTGCACCGGTAATGCCGGCACTCTTCAGTACGGCGGCTATAAGCTTGTCCATCTTTGCATCCAGCGAAGCCCCTCCGCCTCCCTTTGCTAGAGCAACGAACGCTCTCCGCTCGGTAGGCGTTAGCACTTCCTCCATAGCTCCGGTACTGTTAGTAACCATTCGTGTACCGGGAGGAAGGGGACCTCCACTGTCGTAACCGTGTCCCGATCCCATACCCATTCCGCCACGCATCAGTGTCGGGCCGTAGGTATGCATCGCATAGTTGATCGCTGCGAAGATGTTTGCCATCGGGTTGTAGATGTTGTTCGGCAACGACCAACTACGCCAACGTTCGAAGGTCGTCATAATGGTCTGGAGGAGGCCACGGGACGGGTCACCGGCAGCCGCATTCGAGTCGGTAAGGTTAATCGCGTTCGGGTTACCACCGGATTCGGTCTGCATCTGGTAGAGGACGTTACCGGCGAGCCCGCTGGGTAGACCGAGCATCGCTAGGGCCTTGAGGACGTCCGGACGCCATTGCGCAACACCGGCACCGAACTTGCCCTTGTAAAGACCTGTACCGCCGGACTGCGAGACGAACGACGTTAGCGAATGCAGTGCCTGCTTTACCATCGTCTTCGGAATGCCCAGCATCATCGTTGCTAGGCCACTCACCGCGGGCGTGTGAATGAACTTCAGTACGTCGTTACCGAGCGCCTTCGTATTACCGGTGATCACTGCCGACGCTAGGCTAGCAATGTCCTTGATTCCGTTCCAGATGCTACTAACGGGGTTCGGGAACGGCGAGCCCGTCGGGTTACCGGCGCCTAGGACGCCACCTCTACCGATCGGATTGCTCGGACTCGGTACCTGGCCGCCATCTTGGTAACCCGGGATACCTAGTGCCTTAAAGAGCGGTGCCATTCCCCGGCTTCGATGCTTGTCGATAACCGTTTCGCCGCCCTCGACGGCGATTAGGTGCTGGTCGCCGCCCCCGAACCCTGGTACACGGCCACCAGTCGCAAAGCCTTTAATGACGGGTAGCTTAGGTCCGCCTATCTTGCCCATAACGTCGTTCCAGAACCGGGCAATGCCGTTGTCGTACACGGTATTGATCAAGAAGTTGACGGGTGCCTTGAAGATTCCTTCGAGCTTGTCCCACGCGTTCTTGATATTCGTAACGGCGTTGTTGAAGCCTTGCTTGAGATCGCCCCACAGTGTACTGGCTAGCGACTTAATGTCGCCCCAGATGTTACCGAGGAACGACTTAAGACCGTTCCACACACTGCGTACGACAGAGTCTATCGCATGTACGTCGTTCGCGATCCCCTGCTTGATCGCCGACCAGACAACGCTAGCGGCACCCTTTAGGTCGTTCCAGAGTCCCTTGAGGAAGCTAAGGACGTCGTGCCAGATTTGCTGGATGAACTTCCAGATGTCTTCGTGGTACTTGTAGATGACACCGCCGACACCTAGCAGCAGAGGCCAGTACTGTTTCGCAAAGGAAAGGATGTCGCCCCAGAGCTTCTCTACGAAGTTCTTGACGTCATTCCACGTCTTTACGATGAAGTTCCAAATCTGCGTGTGGTACTTAACGACAATGACCACGAGTAGCGCGATCGCAATACCGATAGCAACAAACGGGTTCGTCGCTAGGGCAAGGGTCAGCAGCTTCCACGCAATAGTCGTCGCTGCGATGATCGGCAGCAGTGGCTTCAATGCACCGTTGAGCAGCTCAGCAAGCCACTTCGTTATCTCGGTAATCGTCGGCACGAGAGGAAGAAGCAGGTTAAGCAACACCGTTAGTACCGTAGCCGCCTGTCCAGCGAGGATAGCTACGAACTGCGCAAACAGACCAATCAGGATAGGCAATACCGGAGCAAGGCCGGTAAGCAGCTGATTGATCACCTTGCCGAGAGGTCCGAGAATCTCCGTCAAGGCGTTCTCTAGGACGAAGAAGATCCCGGAGTTCTCAAGCGTCTTGAATACAGCCGCAAAGGCGTTTGCGAAGACCTTTAGTCCGGGACTAATGGCTACAATAATGTTCGCCAAGAGTCCAAGGGTTTCTGCCAGGCTGCCGATTACTGCGCCGGCCAGCTTCCCGAGTACGTTACCGACAATCAGGATTACGGGCTCGAGAGACTGAAACGATTTGGTGAAGGCGACAATAACGGGACCGAGTATCTTGGCAAAGGAGGAAGCAAGTATCCCGATGATCGGAAGCAACTGACCGATTGCACCCAGGACGACCTTCAGCACCTGTGCGGAATCGGCCACCGCGGGTGCCATGTCTTTAAAGAAGCCGCCGAGGTCCTTACCGAGACCGCCGAATACCTGTGACAGTGTCTTCATCACTGGTACGGTAGCCTTTACGATTTCGATTAGCCCCGGAAAGAGGTTGTTAACGAGTCCGACTAGCGTCGTAATGAACGGACCGAATGCCGGTGCAGCTGCCTTCATCAGGTCGAGAACGTTCATAATCACGAGCTCAAGCGAAGCGAAGATAGGCTCAAGCTGCGGACCGATTACCTTAAAGATACCCGTTAGCTCCGGAAGAATGGCGTGTACTAGTCCCGTAACCTGACCCAAGATCTTCGTGATAGCCGGGACCATCGGAGCAAAGGCTTGCTCGAGTGTCGTTGTTAGCGAACCCGTTACCTTCTTACCCGCAGCGTTTTGTCCACCGAAGAGATTGGTGAACGCTCCTTTAAGCTGCGGACTTGCGGATACTAGATGCTTTGTCAATCCGCCGATGAGCGCGACACCCATACCGACACCAGCGAAGCCACCCAGCGCAGGCAACGTTGCTAGTGCAGCTGCAATACCGGTACCTAGTGCGCCGGACTTCCCGAACGTTGTACTCGAGAGGAACGAACGGACGAAGTGATAGCCGGAGTTACTACCGGCATTGGACGCTCCACCGCCATCACCTCCGCCTCCCCCTCCACCACCTCCCTTGAATATGCCGGCAACTATACCGAAGGTACGTACCTTGAAAGCGGAGCCGAAACTGTTACCGGATGCGGCACCGGCGTTGGCTGCACCGGAAGTGTCGTAACTGACGTCCTCCGTTACGGAACCGGGAGCACCAACGGTAGGTCCTACCTGGACCTGCTTAACCTGCTGCGTGACGACTTGCGTAAGGGCCCGCTGGGTATCCGTACCGCCCTGACCGGCACCTATTGCGGCCAGTGCACCCTTGTTCTGCAGCTGATTCTGCAAGGTCTGTCGAAGCAAGCGCTGCAGCGACTGATCCGTTCCGGTACCGATGATGCCGATACCGCCGGGCTGAGCTGCTTGCTGCTCGAGCTTCTTCAGTAGGGTAGGATCGGTACCGAGAAGGCCACCGCCCTGCTGAGTGACCCTAGAGCTGTGCGTATCGGAGGATTCTGCCTTGACCTTTATCGTGATTTCTTTTTCGAGCTGCGCCTTCATACGCTCATAGTCAGCAAGCGCTTGACGCGTATCGCGCTGGAACTGGTCACGCTTCAGTGTTAGCGTGGCCTCAATTGCTCCGGCGTCAAAGGTCACTGTCCGATACCCGCAATCGGCAAGTCAGGCGGTCCGCTCATCCAGCTAGCCGGCTTAGCGTTAGCCACCTCGGTTACGCCTATTCCTAGTTCCGCGAACGTCAGATTGCGTCCGCCTTGTTCGTTCTGCTGCTGCGGTGGACGCTGACCTTGCTGGTCGGAAGCTTCCGGATCTCCGATGATGCCCTCCTTCTCGAAGCCCTGCACGTACATTCGCTTCCGGTACCAGTCGAGTGCGTCCCACTCCTCCGGTTCGTAGTTGAGGAACCGTTTGGCGCAGTAGTAAACTAGCCGACGTTCCTCGTAAACGCCGGGGGCAGCTGCAGTACTTGACCATTGCCCCGCGCCGGACTCGTCGAAGCGGGACCAAAGTCTTCCGGGCGGAGTTCACCTGCCAACCACACGAAGAAGCGCATCCGGATACGCAACGGTAGCTTCATCAGTTGCGCCTGAGTCGGCTGGTTAGTGCAGAGCTTGGCGAAGATCTTCGACATCGTCTTCATCATGTCGCCGATTCCGAAATCGACGTCATCCGGAAGGTTAGCGAGTGCCGCGAGGAGTTCCTCCGGTGTCGCTTCGCCTTCCGGCAAACCGGCCTTCGACATGATCTCTTTCGACATACCTGCGATGTCCTTGAACAGGCGGTCGATCTGTGCGTCGGTGGGCTCGGGGATAGTCCCCTTTCCAGCATCGAACTTCGTGAAGTCCCAATCGAGAGGTTCGACAACCGCCCCGGCATCGAAGCCCATGTGTTTCTCCTTACGAGGTAGCGACACCAGTCATGTCGTTGATCTGGATCTGGCTGAGGTCGCACAGCGCGTTCAACGTCACCGGGTACAACCGGGCGTTAGCTGCACGGCGGAAGTTGGTCGTCACCGTTCCGGCGGACTGGATCTTGGGAACGATGTAGATCCTCGGGAAGCCGAGGTTGTTGACGCCGAGAATGGCGCATGCGAGGAGCGCGAAGTTCGTGGAGAGCTTCAGCGTTCTCATCGCTGGCTGAGCGGCACCGGAAGTGAAGGTCGTGATCGTTCCACCACCGCCATAGGCGAGGTTGATCACTTCCAGCGTTTCCTGCGCCATTGTCGTGGTGATCTGGAAGGTCGCCGTACTAACCAGCGAAGCCACCGGAATCGGCGTCTCTTCGATCTGGATCAACGACATGTTCGGGGTGAACGAGTTCTGCACGCCCTGGTCCGTTGCCCCGTTGTACGACCAACCGGAGGTAGCCCACTGAGTGGCGTCTCCCTGGTTGTCCAGCGAAGGGGTTGCCGTGCCGAACGGGGCCGTGAAGAGATACCCGACACCGTAAAGCACCTGCGTTGTGTCATATGCCGGGGCAATGAACTCGGTACCGAGGTTGGGCATATCGCCTCCTTTACGGTGAGGTTGTCGGTATAGAGATGAGTGCGACGAGGATCGTCACCGCAAGACCGGAGATCGTAATCGTCATAAGTCCCCCGGGTGCGTTGTAGTGAGCCGGACTGTACGAGCCGAACAGCCACGTCTTCGATGCTGGGAGAGCGATCTGTCCGGCCGTCGGCGCCAAGGTCGTGATCGGTGCAAGACCTTCGATGCTGTACGGGATCACCGGCGTCACGTTGATCGAACCGCCGGTACCGTTGTTGACGATGAGACCGACGCTCCCGTTGTTCAGGAACGTAACCGCCGTGTCGGTGACGAGAAGGGGCACCAGCGCGGCAGCTGAAATGTCGAGACCGAGGTGGCTTGAGGCGACGTTCGTCAGCGTCTTGATCGTCATTCGCTAGCACCTTCTTCCGTGATCGTCACTCCGGCGTCACGAGCGGCGCTGAGGACGGGACCGATTCGCAGCTCCGAAACCGGCGTCCAGTCCGAACCAACGACGACCTCGTGCCACTGGAACTGCACGGCCGGCGGCTCGACCTTGAATCGGCGACCGTCCGGCACTTCGCCGGGCTTTGGCGCAACCCATTCCTCGCCCGCCGCACGACCGGCTCCAGGCGGGTTATCCGGTACAGCCTCTTCGGTAGCAGCTGCCGTCTCTTCGCCGGCCTTTTCCTTCGAGTCCTGGGCGAGCTTTGGCTGAGCCTGCTCTTCCTCCCACGTGTCGCTCATTACCCTCTCCTAGACGCCGACTATGCAGCGATATGTGCAAACGTATTCGAAGCGCATTCCGTCGTCCGGTGGTCCCAGCGGGGCCGGAGCCCCTGCGGCTCTCGTTACGAGCTGAACGGCGGTATTGAGGCTCACGTTATCGTTAGTAAAGTTCATTTCGGTCGGGTACCGGGCGTTCCGAATCCGATAGTCAAGATCCTGTGCCAAGAACTCGCCACTGGGCTGGTTGTTCTGGTCGCTGCGGCACCGTACCTGAAAGGTCGGCTGATCTATGGCCGCCTCAAAGGCATAGCCTAGTCCAGGCTGCAAGGTGACGTGAATCACCCGATCCGGCATCTCGCGAATATACGGACCTTCGAGGAACGGCGGGTACGGAATAGGCGGAAGGGGTGCAGCACTAGCTAGAGAGGACAGCCAGTCGATCACTGTTAGGACCGTCAATGCCGGCAATTACGCACCCCCCTTGTAGTTCGGCGGGTGCTGCTTCTTCATCACGTGCCACCAGATATAGCCAAGCAACTCCGGTGGCAGAGGACTACGACGCGACTTCTCTCGGAGCTCTTCCTCGGTAAGCCGATGTACCTTCGGCGGCCTATCGTACACTAGCACGCCGTCATCTTCTACGAACGGGTGTCCCGAGTGACCGAGGTCGCCCCACAGGAACGGAGAACGCAACTCAGCTGCGTCACTGAGCATTTCGACAGCGCGTTCCATACCCTTCTTGGGACCGTTCTCTCCGAAGCATTCCTCCGCTATTGCGTTGAAGTAAAGCTCGCGGTTCTCGAAAAGGGGGCGCTCAAGGTACTTCGCTTCACCGCCTCTAGGGTGGTGCAGGTCCAAGCCCTCGTGCTGATAGTGCGCATAGATTTGATCGATCTCAACGTGACCGACTAGGTCTCCGACGCCTACCCTTTCGGACAGCTCTCGAAGACCTTGGTCGAACGTCTTGGTCGTCAAATGATTCCCGGTCCTTCCAGCGCAGGGTCTGGACCGATATCCGGCCCGTCTTGGCCGCCGTCACGAACGGCTAGACCGGCGTCCGAAAGGATGAACAGTGGCACGCCCTGTGTTCCGCCTGGCTGAAAGATTCGCGGTCCCGAGCGTACTGCCGGGGTATCCGCGTCAAGGCCAGGTGTCGTATTCACCAAGCCCTGCTTGATCTGCGTCAGCGTCAACCTAGCGTCTTGGTACTGCAGGACGATCGGATGGTACTGACCTAGCTCCTTACCTTTGCGGTACGCTAGGGTACCGTAATACGAGGCTAGAGCGATAACCAGGCCTACGAGTAGTGACGGAGCGTTGTTGTTGTCGTACGTCTCACCCGTTGTTGCATCGACCAAGTCCTGCCCACGCTGGATAAACCGTTGCAGTTGCTCATCGGTGAGCTCTGCGCAGGTACCGACAAAGTTACCGTCCGGCGCAACGGCCTCGCGGACATCTGACGGTGCAGCGTAGGTAGGCATTGGCTACTAGGTGGTCGGCGCAGCCGGGTTGGTGACGGTCGTGGTCGGATCGGAACCGGTCAGCGCGGCCTCATCGGCCTTCATGTCGTCCACGACGGTCTGGATCGCCGCGGTGTCGCCGGACGAGACGGCGTTCTGAAGGGCCGTTGCCCAGTCACCGATCACCTTGGCGACGGTAGCGGTCAGGCTCGCGTCCTCCGTCTGGAGGTCTCCTACTGCACTCATGATCTTCGACACCACTTCCATCTCATGCGCCATAGCGCGGATGTTGAGGACGTGCACGGAAGCCATTCCTGGCCGCCTACTCGTCTTCCTCTTTGTTCTCCTCGGCCGGCGGCTCCTGCTTGACCTGAGCGGCCTCGTCCTTCGTGAGCTTCCGAATGGCTCCCCGGCGGAGGAAGTCCTCTGCCAGCGAACGGGCCAGCCGAATGTGCGTGTTCGGCTTGACGAGCTGACCGTTTCGGCTGATGTGGTTGACCGTGACCGCGTGAACGATCGGGTCATCCGGCTCAGTCGGCGGTGCCGCCGTCGTCGTTTCCGACATTTCTTACCTCCCTTGCTTAGCTCAGAAGGGTACCGGACTGGGCACCCGTGAAGCTGCCACCACCAGTGCCTTCGACGGGGCTCGGGTAAGCGTCGCCGGAAGCCGTGATGCCGGTGATCGCCACAATGGCGAACGGCTGGTCGATGCCCATTGCGGATGCCCGCTGGACGTCGGAACGCCACATCTTGTGCGGCTCATCGCGGTACAGCGGCGTGGCCGTCATCGGCACTTCATCGGAGATGAATCCGAGTCGGTTCCGCTGGCACACGAACGCCACTCCGGTCGGGCACTGACGGGACACGAGAACGTCCAGTCCCATCACCTGCCGCGGCATCAGGCCGGTGTACTGAATGGCCGAGGTCGCGGCATCGCCGATGTACGGCCTAGCGAAGTCCTGCGACTTGAACAGGGCCAGCTTGGCGACGTGGTCGATGATCAGCGTGTCCGCTTCGAAGCCGAAGAAGTTCTGCGGCTGGGTTGGCAACGCTGCGTTCTCGACCAGGTAGATCGCATCGGAGATGTGGTTGCGGATGATGTACGGCAGGTTCACCAGCGCAGCCGGCGTTGTGGTCGTTCCACCGCCGATGGATTCGGCACCGTCCCACTGCTCGGCCGTCGGAACCGAGTAAACCTGCGTGGTAGGCATCGTGTTCTGGAGCAAGGTAAAGAACGCCTGGTTCCAGTTCTTGGTCATCGTGTTCTTGACCTGCGTCAGCTGACGAGTGACCGGATCGATGACCTGGCGGCGCCGCATTTCATCGGACACCGAGATTGCCATCGCACGCTCGTAGCTGTATGCGACCAGGAGTTCGCCGACCGAACCCGTAACCGCCGGCACCTCAGCGAATTCCGCCCGAAGCGTCGCATCCTTGTTCGCGAACAGTGGAGTGCTCTGCTCGTAACGGACGGCGCCGGAAACGTTGTTACCGGCGTTGCGGAGAACGGTCTCGATGATGAACTCGTTCTGCATGATATCCAGCACGAGTGCCGGAATCCGCAGCGGATCCTTGAGGTAGTCATCGACGGTGATCCGTTGACCGTCGTAAGAGCTGGTGATCGGATAAAGTGGCGAAACCACCTAGGTTCTCCCTCCCTTCCTTTCTAGTAGTTAGATAACGCCGGCGATGCGGGCGCTACCGATCGGGTTGGTACCGAAGATCACACCGCCGGGCTGGGTACAACGGCCGATGATCGTTCCGAAGACGTTGGCCGCGGCGTCCTGAACGGCACCGGCAGCTGCACAGACGATCAGTGCACCGGCGAGGACGTTGGTCGTGTAGGTAACGTCGATATCCACGCCGTAGTGAACGGCCACGATGTCGGGCTGCTGGGAAAGAACCGCCGGGTTCTGGCTGTCCTGAGACGACCTCGGAGCTGCACCGTCATTGGCTGCAACGCCGATACACGTCACCGCAAGGGCACCGGCCGGAGTGACCATCGTTCCAGCGGCCGTTCCTGTGTTCGGGATGACGAGCTGACCACCGGTGATAGTGGTCGGCGTACCAACACCGTTGTAGCCGGTAACGGGCCAGCTAGTCGGTCCCGTCTTGTAGTTCGGGATGACGCCGGGAATGAGAAACACCTACCTTCTTCTACTAGAGGCCCATGCGCTTGCGCTCAGCCACGATGAAGTTCGCACGCTCGGCCTCTTCGGCCTCCTGTGCTTCCCGGTCCTCATCGGGAACGTCGCCGCGCCCCATGATGTCGGAAAGGTCGAGGATCTTGATCTGCCGAGTGAGCTCGATCAGCACACGCCGCATTACCGAGCCGGCGTCGATCTGGTCACCCCCGGCAAGTTCCACGATGTGCGCTTCCCCTTCGAGAAGGGGTCGAGCCAGCTCCACGACCTTCGGGGGAAGGCCGGCGTGAACGAACTTGTCCTTCTCGTTGCGGAAGGTCTGCTCGTTCAGCTTGGCAGTGACGCGGGCCAGCTCGATCTGCGACTCCACGAACGCCGGGTTGCTTGCGAGGTCGATGACCTGGGCATCCCCACTGTTCGAAGCCGCAATAGGAGCAGTGGAGCCTGCCTCCTCGGCCTCCGCCTCGGCGATCAGCTCGTTGAGCTCTTCGTCCGTCAGTTCGTCGTCGTTACCGTCACCGCCTTCAGTTTCGGTACCGTCCGCACCCCCTTCGTCCTCGAGCAGTGCTTCGAGATCCTCATCGGTGAGCTCGGCGTTTCCGTCCCCGAGCTTGCCCAGAAGTCCCTTGAGGGTCTTCTTCTCCTTCGCAGTAAGAGCCACTGGCTGCTCCCCTCCTCCCTCCTCGTCGAAATGCATGTCGGTTAGGTCAAGTACTGCCGCATCGGCCGCGTTACTCAGTGCAGCCACTTGCTCCCACGACTTCATGCCGGGGATATGCGGGTCAAGCGTTCCGAGAACGTGCTGGAGTGCCGCCGTCCAGCGACGACCGTCCGACCGTTCATAGTTCTCGTAGATCCTTGCGGATACTCCGAGGTTCGGATTGGCTTTGAGTACCTTCTCGCCGTCCTCGGTGAGGTCAACGGTGAGGTACAAGCCGTCATCGCCGACTTCTACGGAGTCGACAAAGCCTCTGGTCCGTTCCGGGTCGTTCGTGTGCTTGTTGTCGGCGTCCGCCAACTGGAACGGTACCTGACCGAACGCCTTGTCCTTGAACGACTTAGCGAGATCGAGGAGGTAGTCCTTCGTGAAGGACAGCGTCCGACCCTTGTAGTCGAAGTCGCCGATCGGCAACAGCTGCTTGCGCCACTTGCTGTTTCCGAGCTCAACTGCCGGCTGCGTACGGAACGGTGAGAAAACGACCGCCACATCCGGCTGAGCTTGTGCCTTCGTCTTCTTGGTCATCGGACCTTCGGGCCACCCTTGCACTGGCAGTATCCCGCCGGACGGCCGCAGTTGCGGCAGGCGTCAAACAGAATGCGAATCATTGCTCCCTATCCTCCCTTCGATCTGCGTTGCGTCGATTTGAATCGGCTAGCCCGAAAGTCGGCATAGCCGGGGGAGTACGCCGACTTCCGGGAGTAGGTGTAAGGGAAGGCGGAACGGTGGGATTCATCCACGGATAGTGCACGCCCGCGGCCGTACTCTTGACCCGTTCACCTAGGCGAAGACCGAAGTGAAGCTCTCCGCGATGCGTTGCGACCTTGCGCTCCGTCATGTCTTAGGACTTTGCCTTCGCTGCCTTGGACTTCTTGACGGCGTTCATCGCCATCTTCTTGGCTGACGCATCCGACATGCCGCGCTTCTTCATCGCGGCGAACACCTTCTTGTAGACCGCACTACCGGCGTAGTCGTTATCGGTGTCCCCGGAAGGCGAGGAATCGTCATCGCCGTCATTGTCGGGATCAGAGGCGAGTTCCACCACTTCGAACGCTTGCTGGGTCAGGATGACCTCTCGCATTGCGTTCTGCGGCGTATACCCCAGCTCGATCAGCAGAGCGTGGAGTGCGTTCGACATCGCCTTGATGCCCTGACTGTTGTCGGCCCACGATCCGGAAACGATGTTCATCGCTCCGAGTTCTCGGCCCTGCTTGCGGATCAGTGCCGCCAACGCCGGACGCTTTCCGGGTGCAGCACGCCCAACGGACCGGATGGCCTTCTGCAAATACGTATCGGTAGGAATCGGAAAGCTCCCGTCGCTCCAGTAAAACGGTCTGCAGCCTGGATATACCCAAGCCACACACAGGCGGTAATCCTATTCTCATGTATGTAATTATTTTTTCACCTTCTTAAGCTTCGCTGGCTGGATGTAAAGACTCGGCTTTCCTTCGGAGTCGAGTTCGATAACCCGATCACCTTCCTCGGGCTCTTCATCAACGGGAGGCGGGTCCTGCGGCTGCTCTGACATTGCGTTTATCCCAGTGTCCGGTTGCTTCCTGTGCCGCTTGAAAGTCAGCTCCGGTATACGTGTAGGTACCTAGATGCTCCATTGACGTAACACGCTTAGAAGCAAAATCCGGGTGCGTGTAGACATGTACCGTTTTCGTATCCGGGTCGACCACTTGAACGGCCAGTACGGGCTGTGTACCTTCTTTACGAATCGCGTCGTACTTCCGGTACAGCTCCTCCTTCTTGATCGCCGTTTTCTGGTTCTTCGCTTTCGCATTAAGCGTCTTGAGTTCCCCGCCGTGCGTATGGTCGAGCCGGAAGTCCAGCGGGGTTGTCCGTGAGCTAAGCTTACCCCCGACCGAAGCATGCGCAATAGGAGAGTACGGTGAGTTATAGCGCTGCTCTAGGAGATGCGCACCGTGTGTTCGGAATAGCTCCTCGAAGGTGTCACCGATCTCGGACTTTCCCATCGGAGCACCGGTCTCCGGATGAGTAAACTTCGAAGGTGTCTGCACCTTTGCTCGTCCACTATCAGCTACCGAGGACCGAGTGTGCTTGACGATAGGCGATCCGATCGGTTCCTTGAAGAACGTCGCACCTGCAGCCGTTCGTACGTGTTCGACCATTAGACTGAGTACACCTCCAGCGGGCCATATGCCGGCGTTCTCTTAGCAGCATTGAGGGTAATGTCGAGTCGCCACCAGGTAACACCGGGAACGCCGTTGTCCGCACCCGGAATCGGTACCGTGCAGACACCTCCCGCACCGTTCGTGACCGCTCCGGTGTATGTCTTGGCACTCGGATCGGTATCCGGTACAAGGCGGCTAGCCTTACGGGTAAGGAGGATCGTCGCTCCGGTGATGTTAACAACAGCGTTGCTGTTGTTCGGGTCCGTCACGATGAACGTAACCACCGTGTCGTTACCTTGAAACACGATAAGGCGATTCGTGGTATCGCCGAGCTGGTCAACGTAGCCGAATGGAACGGGTGTACTCATTGCAGTACCGCCTGCCAGAGATCGGAGGACACAACTAGCGCGTTAAGCACGTTAGTCGTAGGGACGGTGTCCAATAGGTTAACCTCTACTTCGGCGTCCAGGAGGTTCGGTATCATATTACCGTACCAAACGCTCACTGTTGGGTATGCACGTACGAAGTCCGGTAGTGTAAACTGACCGGCTATCGAGACAATCGTACTTGCGTGGGTCAGCGAAGTAGCCGTTCCTCCGCTGGTTAGTGTCGCCGGTGCAAACGTTCCGGAGGCATGTGTTATCGATGTTGCAGTAGCACTAACAACGGCAGTGAGAGTGATATTGCCGGTAGCTGTGCTTATCGATGATGCGGTAGCACCGATAAGTGCTGGTGTGAACGCTCCGGAGGCATGACTGACATTCGTTGCACTGGCCGTCAGGAAGGCTGGGATAAAGGATCCGGAGGCAGCGCTAGTGGAGGCGGAAGTACCCGCTGTCAGTGAGGAGATAAAAGCACCACTAGCATGACTAACACTTGACGCAGTAGCGCTTTCCGATGCGGGAGTAAACGCACCACTAGCGGTAGTCAAGTTTGTCGCAGAACCATTGGCCGGCCAGGTGTTAGCCCCTGAACCTGAAGTGATACTACCGACACCCGTTGTACCGTTCGATGAAGAACCGACAAGGCTTGCCGCTAGGAATGCACCAGTAGCCGTAGTAGTGTTTGTCGAAGTGGCACTCAACGCAGCTGCAACCAGCGACCCACTAGCACTTGAAGTGTTCGAAGCTGTTCCGGCTATTAGGGCCGGTGTAAACGCACCACTAGCCGTACTCGCATTAGTAGCGGTGGCCGTTAGCAGTACCGGTGTAAAGCTACCGGATGCGTGTGAAGTATTCGATGAAGTGGCACTGAGCAGGGCAGCGAGGAATGAACCGGACGCAGTACTGACGTTACTAGCAGTTCCTACCGCAGCTGCTGCAACGAATGCACCGGATGCCGTAGTACCGCTAGTTGATGTACCGAACACTACCGCGGTGAGTACGATCGTACCGTTACCGGTCGTTACGTTGCTTGCAGTAGCTACGATTCCGGTACCGGTAAATGACCCACTGGCGGTTGTCGGGTTCGTTGCAGTACCGCTGATTAGCGCGGCTAGGAACGCACCACTAGCAGTACTAGTATTGGACGCTGTACCGGCTAGCAAAGCTGCTACGAATGCACCACTTGCGGTGCTAGTGTTACTCGCCGCTCCGGACAGCAAGGCTGCTACAAAGGAACCACTTGCGTGGGAAGTATTTGATGCAGTCGCTGAAACTACTGCCGTTAGTACGACCGTTCCGTTACCCGTTGTTGCGTTACTCGCACTTGCCGATTCAGCTGCAGCAACAAACGCACCACTAGCCGTTGTAGCGTTGGTAGCATTACCTACTTCTGCTGCGGGTACGAAGGAACCACTAGCTTGCGTTGTATTCGTTGCGGTTGCGAGAATAGCGGCAGGGTTTAGGACGATCGAACCGCTACCCGTGGAAGGGTTACTAGCGGTAGCCGCGACAACGGCGGGGTCAAGAACGACCGTTCCAGCGGCAGCACTACTGGTAGGTGCCGTCCCCGTCATTGCCGCCGGAACGAATGCACCGCTGGCGGAAGTGCTATTCGACGCTGTACCGGCGGTTGCTGCAGGAAGGAATGTACCGGAAGCTTGGCTAGCGTTTGAGGCTGTTGCCGACTCCGCAGCTGGAGTGAACGCCCCGGAAGCGTGACTCGTATTAGATGCGGTACCTACGGCCTGCCACGTAGTCGAAGTAGGGGCAGCGATGATACCTACGGAAAAGCCCCACTGGTCGGGACAGCTTACCACCGTGGCAGTTTGCGTACCGGTTGCGCCGGACGCTGCTCCGGACTTCGTAGCAATGATACCTAGCGTATCGGTGCCGGTCGTAGTTCCGCTAGCTGCCTGTGCAGCTGCCGCCGTCATACCGGTCGGTAGCGTAAACGCTTGACTTGTCTCCCACACTGCACCAAAGTATTCGAGGAGCAGGTCGCCACTGTTTGCTAGGGTAATACTAGGCACCGGAATGGTCGTTGCAGTCCCGGTATTAGAAAACATCGCCGGGAAGGACGACGGATCGTTCCAACCGGTATCGAACGTTCCGGAGTGCTGACCGTTAACTCCGACAGCGACAATGCCGCCGGCACCTGCGCTAGATCCACTCCACGTAAACGTATTAGCTTCCGTACCGTCCGCAATTCGACCGACCAGACTACCGAAGTGGTTTGCCGCATTCTCGATAAGCGTAAAGCCGGTCGGTATCGTTGCCAGTAGTGTCGAGTCAAAGCCGATCGCGAATATCAGCAGCAACGTTCCGGACACCACACCGGACGGCTTCGGAACGGTAAACGTAGCTGAGCTATGACTTACGACGCTTACCGGCGGTCCGGATAGATATGCCTGTGCAACGGGCTGCGGTTGAATAACGACAACTAGTGCAATTTCCTCAGTTGTCGTTGTTCGTCCACGGGTGATTACCGGAGCTAGCACCGCACCGGACGTAGGTGCAGAACTCGTTATGCCGGTATACGCCTGACTAAACCCGGTAGCAGTTTGCGACGTAACCGTTGACCACCCGGACGGAGAAGTCCACGTTGTCGTGTTAGTAGTCGTACCCTGCGAGATTAGCATACCCGCAATGCCTAGGCAGCCAGCGGCAGGTACCTTGTTAAACGATGAAGGCGTCAGCGTCGTTCCGGACGTTCCAGTGATACCGCCATCGGTAAAGACTACGGGTGTGTTTCCACTGGTACTATCGTTCAACTCAAAGAGCGTTACGGTGAGGCTTGCATCAGCTGCTGTTCCCGTAGCGGTCGATGCAAAGGTAGGCGCCGTATCTCCACCGGTAGCTACCCTTGTGTAGTACGCAATGGTCGTTGTAGAGGCCGCTTGACCGGCTCGTACTAGCACCCAGCCGGTCGGTGCCGCCGGTATCGGTCCGGTAGTAGTACCGTAGACCGTTACCATTGCTAGAAGAAGGTTCTTAGCTACCTGAGTCGAACCGGTAGGCCACGTGCCCTGCTTAGAAAGGGAGTTCGTTCCGGAAGCGACAGCAATGACCGGTGTACCGACCTGAGAAACGGTCACCGGTCCTCCCCTACTTAGCTAGGAGCAACAGGATTGGCTCGATCGTTATCGGAGTCTTGAATCCCTTGATCTCGCATTCTCGGCAGATGCAAGTACCGAGAGCTGCAAGCGCGGCATGCTGCCCGCAGAGGCGTACCGGGTCAGAATGACCGTTTCGGCACGTTCGCTGCCAAAGGCTAGCCGGAGTAGACCCGCACACCTTGTCACCGTGAAGTGCGATACACGGAAACTGACGCGGCTCGTTAGTACTCGACCACAGTGGAACGACCGCATGCGTAGCCATTCAGATCGATGCGGTGAAGGCCGATGCAGCTGCCTGAACGGAGTCACCGGAGATCGGCGTCCGAGGAGTGGTCAGCAGATAGGCGATGTAGAGGTTGGCCGTGGTACCGGAAACGGCGTCACACAGGATACCCCACGTGACCGTTGTACCGGGGGAGGAAGACGTCGGTCCCCAGGTAATCGAAGCTGCGTTCGACACCACGGACGGCGATGCGGACGTTACCGCGTTCCAGGCGCTCGCAACGGTAAGCGACTGCCGGGCATAGCCCGTGGCACCGTACTCCGTTTCCGAGGCCATCGTGAGGTCGGTACCGGCTGTCGGTGCAGCGGTAAGCAAACCCATCCAGAGTGTCGTTGCCGTTGCTACCGCCTGACCGGATGCCGCCGTAATGGCGCGCTTCTCGGCGAACTCCAGTACCTGTCCTACGGAGAGTGCCATTTAGCTCCACGCCTCCTTCTTCTCGACCGTGTCCCCGACAATCGAATCGGGTTCGGTAACCGGCTTGAAGTGCTGACTGAACTGCGCCTTCGAAACGGCGGTCGTTCGCACGTCACCGTGCTGATCGGTCCAGGTAACGAGCTCCTGTCCCGCATCGTCCGTTCCGACGTGATCGACCACCGTTCCGTGATGCATGTCCAGGTCGTGCATCGACCTACCGAGGAAGGCTTCGAGCTTCGCTTCCTGCTCTTCCGTTGGGTCGATCATCGAAAGGACACCGCGCATACTCTGCGCCACTTCCGGTGGCTGTGCCGGCCTTTCCTTGAGGTCGCCTTCCGCGTGATGCTGTCCGAAGCCGCTCTGCTCCGGGTGATCGTACGTGTACTTCGTCATCGTCAACCCTTCTGTACCGTGCGGATCTGCTTGACAATCGATGCCCGCTGGGTACGGAGTCCAGCAAGCTTTGTCTGTAGCTGCGCAAGGGTAGCTTTCTTGGCGGTCGACTTCTTAGCTGTAGTTGACTTCGAAGTCGCCTTAGCTTTTGCGGAAGCCTTTGCCGAGGCAGCTTGCTGCTTAGCCGTCTTCCCGATTGTCTTGGAAGCCGACTTCTTAGTAGCTGCCTTCGCCTTCTGATCAGCTATGATCGCGGTACGCGTTGTCTTGATCTGGCTTTGTACCGAAGCAAGCTTCCCCTTGAGCGTCTTCAGCTTTGCGGCCTTACCGGCACCTTGCGCCGAGGCGAACTGACCGCCGGGACCGTGATTCGCATTGAATAGCTCGAGGATGTCGTCCGGAACGTTCGCATGCGCATGAACGGCACCGGCTGCCTTCTCCTGTGCTAGGGCACGGACAGCAGCTGCTCGAACTGCCGGCGTAACGTGACCGCCACCCTTTGCCCAGCGACGAAGGATGCCCCACGCCATTGCTGACGCTTCACCCTTCGACTTACCGTTCTTCATCATTGCGCCGACGATTTGCTCGAAGTAGTCCGAGTGCTTGTTCCCCGCCTTGCCGTACAGGCCAGGACCACCCGGCTTACCGTACGGCTTCGGAGTCCGCTCTAGAGTTGCTGTCTTAGCGCTCACGGTGCCTTCTTATATTCGGCGATCTCACTGGAGATTGCGGGAGCTAGTGCGGCAACTGCCGCGAATGCAGGCGGCATACCTAGCGCACCGATTGCGAAGGATGCAAGTAGACCGGCAATCAAGAATGCTATGCGAATGGCCAGTCGCTTCTTCGCTTCCGCATTCTTCTCGGCATCAAGATTACCGTGCAGCAGATTAATACGTGCTTCGAGATGTTCCACTTCTTCGTGAGTGAAGATACCGGACTTCTCTGCCTGTGCGGCTAGCTTGCGTACTTCATCTTCACGAGCGTTCTCGGCCATCTGCTCAGCTGCACGGATCTGAGATGGCTCAAGCTTCTTCGGTACCTTCATCGCCCGCTCGGCGATAGCACGTACCTTCTTCTGAGTAGCCGGGTCAGCCATTACATCCGGCATAGCTTGCGCCGTTAGCGTACTCGGTGGTCCAGCGGGGGAGTAGTACCCGGGATCCTGCTTAGCAACGGCTTCCCGATTAGTCGTTGTTCCGCCTTGGATACCCTTCGGTCCCGGTCCCTTGTGGTTCGTCAACGGGCTACGCGTGTGCTTCCGATGACCGACAATCGGTGAGCCTATCGGTAGACCGTAGAACTCGACACCACGCTGGCTACGCACGTGCCGAACAAGCTCGGTAGCTTGGTTGCTCAGCTGAACGCTTTTCCGCTTTTGATACGCACGGATAAGATTCGCCAACGCAAGCTCTTCGGCGGTCGGCTCCGGATCGTGATCGGCAGTAGAGTCGCTGAGGACGGTACCGTCACGGTCTAGCCTCATATCTGCTGCTCCTCGGGAAGCTCGTGTGTCTTCACGTAGTCAAGATACGCCTTTGCGACCGGTCGCGGATGCTGATTCATCGACGCTTCGGTCCACAGCTCGGCAAGCAATTCGCTAGTATTGCTACTACCGTACGTGGACACTTCCTTAGCAATCGCAGCTTCGTGCTCTTTGATCCACTTGTTGAGCTGTCCACGGTTGACCATTCCGTTTGAGCGGTCGACCTTTTCCTGCGTAAGCTCGTCCAGCATATCCTTGATCGCACCCTTAGCCTCCGGGTATTGATCGCGCATCTCCTGTACGGTCGTCTCGTAAAGCTTCGGAGGCGCCAAGCCCATCTTAGCTGCGAGCGTATCCCACAGCTCTTGCGAGTTACCGCCGAGAGGCAATCTACGGTGAACGCTGTGACCGACCTCATGACCTAGCGTTGTCGACAGCCGGTCATAGCCACTATCTGTCGGGACGTGGTAGCCTGACGATTCGTTGTTACCCTTACCGGGTAGGGCATTCAGTTTCGGGTGAATCGTGATAATGTCGCCACGTGAGTTCACACCACCGACATAGCCACCGGACGTTCCCTTGACACCCTTCTTGAGTGTCTGATCCGGTGTCGCCACGTTAACGTGAATGTCCTTGACGATGTTCGGCACAAACTGTGCTTGATGCGACAGATCGCTACGGATCTTCGCGGCCATAATGGAACGTTGCGCACTGTCGTACAAGTAGTCGTGAACGCCCTTCGCATGCGGGTCAACGGTGACCTGCTCCTGCGCTCTTACCGCAGCACGCCTACCGGAAGCGGTCATTCCTCTATCGGTAGCCGGATCCGGAGCACCCGCCTTTATGTCCTTGTACTCCGTTACCGATCCGCCGGGGAAGCGAGCCTTGTTCTCCGCCTCGGTCTTAGCTCGCTGGTCGGCTTGTACCTTTTCCGACAGGCGTTCAATTACCTGATCGTGGACTTCCTTCCAGAACGCTTCACCGTCATCGTGCCACTCTTCACGGAATCCGGCGTCATGCGCATTCTGCATCGCGCTCTGAATGGCGTCATCCGTGAAGGAGTCTTTCGGTAGACCGTTGACGCGTTCTTTCCAGCTCTGGTCGTGCTTGACGGGTCCGGCTGACGGAGTACGATCCGGCATATCACGGCTTTTAACGACAGCCGCACGGATCTTCTTTACCCGTGGATCACTACGCGGGTGCAGTGCTTGAAGTTCACGTCTAGCGTCAAGCAATTCCTGGTGCGTATGCCGAACGATAAGGCTACCGATAGGCTCGTTGAACCACGCTGCACCAGCGGCAGTCTCTACCCGTTCAAGCTCGATGATCTGTCCGCTGACGGTGTTAGCTGTCTGAAATTGCTTCTTGTGGAAGTCGTCCCACGGTCCCTTTACCTTTTTCGCCGTGCCAACCCACGCGTACGCTGGAGTGTTTACCTTCTTGTACGCGGTAAGACGAGTGTGTCCGTCAAGCGCTTTCAGCAACGGTACACCGGGCCGCTTCAGTAGCACTACCGGCTTACGCCAACCGGCCTTGATACGCTTAGCGAATGCGGCTACCTTCTTGTGCTCCGTTGCGGTACGATCGAAGATGTTGTCATCGTAATCGATCGTATTAAGCTGGACGGTCTTCGGCAATTCCCACTCGACATCGTCAAGCCAATCGAGTGCCTTCTCCGGGTAGTCCTTAGCGAGCTGTGCTTTTACTCCGTCGAGAGGCGTGGCAAGCTCTAGTATGCTCACGGGACCCTCCGGAGGATAGCATCTCGCAGTTCCTGATGTTGCTTGGTAATGATTTCTAGGTGCTCGGAGTGCTGACGGTCCTGCTGATCTAGACGCTCTTTATGCTGTCGATCTAGCTTGATATGAATACGCCGAATAGCCGGTACAGCCCACAGCAAGGCAGCTACGAGATTACCGATTACACCGATCAGAAAGGCGAGCGACCAGATCTCATGCCACAGGCGGAGCATCTTCGCCTCCCTCATCGGAAAGCGAGTACGCCGTGATACTTTCGGTAGTGGACGCATTAGCTGCGGCCATTGCACCGGTATCTGTTGCGTAGTTGGCGTAATAGCTAAGCTCAGCGACCAGCAGAACACCGATCTTCACCCAGAAAGTCGGCGCAAAGACAACAACGGGAATGGTAACGACCATACACACAAGCCAGACCCGCGACATAAACCGGTGAAAGGCGTACTGCGTTGACGGCTTACCTTCGACACGTCGTACTAGAGCACCTAGTTTCACGGAAGCATCTCCGCTCGCTTGTGCGGCTTACCGGGGTAACAACGGCAGTTCATATGCACGACACCGGGCCAGCCAATCACCGGAGGAACGTGTGCCGAGAAGTTCTTTCCGTCAGCTGCTAGGCAGTCCTTCGAGGTCTTAGCATCCTTAACCGCGTACCAGCCTAGTACGTCACCGTACTTCCACTGGAGACCGTCCACCTTATTCGCTGCCAGAATTCGTTGAGCTGCCGCTTGAACGTGCGCACGAAAGTAGCGTTCCTCAAGGGCGTTTACCGTGGTGACCGCTTCATCATTCGGTACGCCGTGCGCACTTGCGTTAGCTAGTTCCTTCTCAACGCGCTGTATTGCCGTGTAGATGTACGATGCTCTCCGAAGGGTATTCATCCGGAGCACTTCACGTTGAGCCGAGCCGATTCCTTCGGCAGTCGGCATCGGGAACTTATCGACCGCCTGAAGAACGCTTGCTACGGCTTCCTTCTTGAACTTTCCGGTATAGCCGAGCATCGTGATCAGTGCCGGTGCAGCTAGGGACGGTAGTAGCGATTCGCCTATCGTCGTAGCAATCAACGCGACAACTGCTCGTTCACCTACGTTTGGCTGTGATGCAGGCGCAACCAGCGGGGGAATGATCAGCCGGATACCTACCGGTACCGTATTCGACGGATTCGGTCGGAGCTGCTGGTTAGCCTGGTAGATCTTCGGCCACTCGTTACCGTTTCCGTAATAGCGTAGCGCTAGCGACCACAGCGTATCTCCGTTTCGCGTGGTCGCCGATTGCGGACTAAACTGTCTGGGCAGGGGGGTGTCCGTTTCCGATCGCGGTCATTCCGGAGGCGAGCCTTGATGCAGCCTGCGTTGCACCGGTGATCTTTGCCGCTCCCTGTCCTAGAGGAGAGGCTCCCATCGCCGACTTATCGGCTGCCTGTGCTTGCGCCTTTGCGGATGCCGAGTTCAATAGATCGCCTACCTTATCGAGAGGCAGGTCGAAGATCTCTGCTGCTTTCTGGGCCAGAAGCAGGACATACTCATGCGGTACCGAAAGAGCGGGAGCAACAGCCATTGCCGTTAGTGCGCTGGTAACGGCTGTTGCGTCCGCCTCCGTCAAGGGTGCTGCGGTGAGCCTCGGCACAACTGCATCCGCTCCCTTATTGAGGATGCATATCGGGGCAATCACCTGTCGGGTGAACTCGTTGCAGATCTCCTTGACGAAAGCTTGTCGTGACTGCAGGAAGAATTGGCTTGCGGATTCGGCTAGTGCGTACGATCCTCTACCCAGCGACGCCTCACTGCCGAGTGAGAGGAAGCCGGCCATACAGCTATTCGTCTGATATGCCGAGAGGAACTGGATCGCAGCCGTGAACTGATCGGCACCCTTTCCGCTGGACTCGATTACCTCAAACAGCTTCTGACCGGGAGGCGGCCTGAGGAAGCCGGCAACTGCCGACCCTTTCATCTCCGATACGGTTGCACCGTAGTCGTTTGCTTGATCCTGATCGCTGCCGTACACTGCAAGCTTCGGAAGTGCTTGCGCCTCTAGGTACTGCAGCCAGAGGAAGAGGATCTTCTGCTTCTGCTTATACGCCCAGTAGGTGACGTCGAGATCGGAGGTACCGACCAATGGCTGTCGGTTAACGCCGTGAATAAGAACAAAGGCTCGCTGTCTTGGAATGTCAAGGTAACCGGTGAAGTCCTTTCCACCGATCCCCGTTTCCCTACCGGCTTGCTTCTTCGGGGAGGTGGCGTACCACCAAGCTCTCTGACGAAAGCCGTCAAAGCGTGCGGTGTGTTCGTCCCGGCGAATGTCGCACGTACTCGGAGGACGCCACTCGAGGTGATCCATTATCACCGTGTCGCCGTCTTCTTCACTGTACGAGTAGTGCTTTTCGAAGAACGCCTTTCGATACGCACACGCTTCAGCCATTTGCGAAACGATTACGTCCAGTCCCGGCTTAAAGCCACCCGCTTCCGGCGGGTTCCGGAGCTGCTCTTCGATCAGATCGAGCTCACCGGTGTCGCCTTTTCCGCCGGTAAAGCTGTACGTAGTAGCACGTACCGGTAGGGTCAACGCTTGCTCGACCATTGATGCGTTACCGTCTCTGCGCAACATCATGTCGAGGTCACGTGCCTTGTATTCACCTACCTCGAATACGTCTCCTTCACCGAATGACGCGAATAGCCTTGTATACGCATCGAATTCCGTACCGATTGTGTCACCGAAGACAATTTTGCGCAACTTCGGTGATAGATCGCCGGCTTGGGACACTAGGACGTGTCCCGACTTGTTGTAATCGTCCTTCGGCGTAAGTGCCACTAGAGATCCCAGTCGCTATCGCTAAACGTGGATTGTGCTTCTGCGTACTCGAAAACATTACGTCGCGAATGTGCCTGTGATAGCTTGGCCCGGTCACCCAACTCCGACAATCTCTGTCGCCTACGCGTTGCGTATTCTTCAGGCGGAGTTGGCGACGGCGCCCATTCTTCGAGTCCGTCCTTCGCTTTACTATAGTCGTGAATCTGATGCGCCATTCTAACCGAACTGTCCGGCCACATCGTCATAACGACACAGTCACCGCAGTCAGGTGAACGCTTCAAGCGCTTGACCACGGAATCTTTGGGTTCAATCTCGATTACGGCACCGGTCTTTACCTTCCACTTCGGTACCGTTAGATCGGCAAGGAGGCTTTCATCCCTTGGTAGGCATAGCTTACCCGGGCCGTTGATCGGATCGAGCAGCTCACGGAGGTGCCAGTACGCTGCGGAACGTCGATTGTTAAACGTGAACTCGTTCGACTGATCGCGCATACCTTCGGCACTACCGGAACCGGTAAACGGTGTCACGGGATAATGCCTTGCACGGATATAGTTAACGACACCTACGCCGACACCGATTGAGTCAACTACGCTCATGCAGTTAGCGGTGATCTCCATCTTGCCGACAAGTCGTGCGCCCGTTGTTTCGGTGTCCTGCTGTCCAGTACGGTCCAGATAGTGGATAACGTGCCCCGTACGGCGGCTCATTACCGTTTCGTCCTTGCCACTATCTGCCACGTCACAGCCGAAGATCGTACGACCCGGTATCTTCGGCTTACCGGCTGCTTCCCATTCGTCCCAGCGGCGGAAGGCGGCTTCCACCCACGACAAGGGGATAAGCCCTTCGGACCCTTCTTCGGGTGCAACCCCACGAACCTTCGACATCCAGAGTGCCGATTCCGTCCAGTGAGCTTGACCTTCCTCATCAACGTAACGCCGAACACCCCAACGCTGCATTCGCTCATGCACCCAGGTCGGGTTTAGCAGCGCGTCCTTCCACTCCGCACGCACTTGCGGCGGGTATTCCTTCACTGAGGCGTCGGAAGGGGGAATGGCGTTGTCGATCATGTACTGCTTGAGCTCGGGGAACTCGCTTACCGCAGCCTTTGTGAAGTTCGGGCTTCGTAGTCCGTCACATCGGACAACGTTCCACCCACTACCCGGTCGAATGACGTTCGCGAAATAAGAATCCGACGCATCAGGGTTGCCGATAGCGAGTACGTGAGCGCGCCCAGAAGAAGCCAACGTGTCCGCTGCGATCCAGAGCGGCTCGGGGATTCCATCTGCTTCCTCCAACACGATCAAGATAAAGCGTTCGTGAATACCTTGGAACGATGCAACCTCGGTAGGACGCCTACCGAATGCTACTAGTGCGTCACCGATATGCCACTGAGGATAACCGGCGCGCGTTAGCCTTCCCCGGAGTCCAGCGACGGCATGGACTCGTTGCAGTTCTCTCCACAACACAGACTCGACCTGTGCCGAGGTTGGCGCCGTCGTGACGACAAACGCCGATCCAACCGCATGGGAGTCGATAAAGTGTCCCGTCTTGATCGCTGAGAACCGGCTCTTCCCCTGCGCGTGTGCGCTTGGGACTGCGGTATAGCGATTGTTTACGACGGACTGATTGATCATCCGTTGCTGCGGCGTCAGAAACTGTCCGAGGTTCTCCCGACACCAGCTCTCCAACGAATCGGTATTCCTAGGTGCAAAGTGCGCAGCCGCAAGTGCTATCGGATCCGAGTTCTCGATTCTACGAGAGCCGGTCGACATGTTCATTCCCTTGACGCCTACGGTCAAGGTCTTATGATTAGCGGGCAACTCGATGCTATTCCGGGAGATCAGCTGGTAGAAGTCACATGACCATTATGCCCGCTTGACAAAGCGGATAAACCTAACCCTCAATAGCCATTTTTGAGGGCTCTACAGCAAGCCCCTGCGCCATTGACAGCCACTTGAACACGATCGTCCGTACACGGTCGTCCTCCGGGTCCAGGTCGAGCTCGTAGAGCATCCCGCGAATGGCCTCGCTGATCTTCTCCGCCATTCGTTCTGCTAGGCGGATGCGCCGTTCCTCGATGCCAGCGGCCAACGCTGTGCGACAGATACTCGCTAGGTGCTTACGTTCGCTCTGATAGATCTCGAGCCACAAGGCACCGGCGGACGACCAGTCATCGTAGTCGATTTCGCTGGGTGCGATGTAACCGGACTGCCTAGCGTGCAGCCACAGTGACCTAGTGAACATGTCCGGGTCGCTATGCTGGAGCTGGTCGCGTAGCCATTCGACATGACCCGCGGTACGGCGAATCTCGTTGAGCAGCACTTCACCGGGATCACTGTCGGTCGTGGGTGTACCGAAAATGACACCGTTGTGCCGTTTCGCACTACGCGCGGCAGTGGCTGCGAGATCGACCTTCCCCGTACGCTTACGGGGGCGTTTAACGCCGACAGTATCTCGGCCGTTTGACGGAGGCATACTTACCATATACCCCGCCTGTCAACGAATGGTAAACCAGTTTCTTTTGAAACGGGTTGACATGCCTATCAATCCGTGCTATGCTTATATCTGGAGGTGGTGCTCTAATGGCTGACAACAGCCCCAGTGGCGTGCTCCGCAGCATCGAGGAGTTCACGCGTCAACTCGGCAACCAGGCATCGAAGGAAGTTCTCGACGCTGCACTGCAGGACCTGTCCCCGGACGACATCAAGCTGAGATACCTGTACGCATGTCAAATGATGGCATCGTTCACGACCCCGGAAGAGCGGAAAGCGTGGCACTTCGGCCTGATCAAGATGATGGCGAAGCAGGACGGAGTGGACCTGTAGTGCATATCGGATTCACCGGTACCGAAACCGGAATGACTAAGCGGCAAAAGGAGGAACTGACAATCCTCCTCGGTCGATATGCCGAACACGTAGATCCCGGTCTCGCCGGCCTGCTAAAAAACGCCGGTACCTTTCACCACGGTAGTTGCGTCGGTTCGGACGACCAGGCGGGATGGATCGCCCACTGTATGGGCTTCCACGTGCAACTGCATCCGCCGACACAGGATCGGAAACGAGCGTACTCGTACTGCGACAGCATCATTCCGGAGGCGCCGTACATGGAGCGCAACCAAGCTATCGTGGACGTGTGCGACCGAATGTTCGGTACACCGCCGGGCTTCAACGAAACGCTACGTGGCGGTACCTGGGCAACACTCCGTAGGGCAAAGCGTGCGGGGAAGCCGGGCACCATTATTCTGCCGAACGGAGCGCTGATAGCGATGGAAGCGTTCCGACCCAAGTACGGTAGTTGACAGCCTTACCGATGTCTGCTAGTCTTGTGTGTGGAGGTGGTGACAGTGCGAGTTGATACCTACTGGGTCTGGAAGCGTGGTGACGGTTACATCAGTGCCACGGCATACAATCCGATGAAGGGTCCGCGTACTCTCGACACCTTCACCGTTCTCCTCGAGACGACTGACTGGCCCGAAGCTCGTCAGCGTATCGTGGACGAACGCAAGGCAGCGGGCCAGCCCGAAGATGGCTGGCTCTGGGAGAGGGAGTAGAAATGGTCAACCAGATCACCCCGAACAGGGGTACCGAGCCGGTGCCCACCTATGTCTGCACCCCGGAGGAGATCAACGGTTACCCGGTACGTGCGGCTGTCGCACTTCCCTACCGCGAAGGAACTCACCCGGCACGACACATTGTCGTGTGCGAGAAGGTCGACAGCCGAAACGCGCACACGGGAATGGACGCGTACCCCGCAAGCTTCTGCACCTGGGAGATCGGTCGACAGGGCGGTAAGTGGACGGCCTACTGGGGTCACCACGACCTGACACTCGAGAAGGCACTCGAAGACATGATTCGGAGGGCGTTGTAGATGGGCGATTACCGCATCGTCGTATACCGCAAGGAAAGCGAAGGTGTCTGGAAGCAGGAGTTCCGCATTCACGGTGAAGCGGAGAACGCGGTCGACGCACTCACACGCGCCGCATCGGCGAAACGCGCTCACCCGTCCGGTCGGCGTAACCTGTCCGACGCTGCAGCGAAAAGGCGGGGTGCCACGTCTCCGGTCGATAGGCCGGTAAACGGTGTCAAGTACCCCGACCTTACGGTGAAGCTCGTCGGCGGAAGCAGCAACGGAATGGAGATCGTCGGTAAGGTACGGCAGGCAATGCGTCGTGCCCGCATTTCGGCGGAGATCATCTCCGAGTTCACGACCGAAGCAACCAGCGGAGACTTCGACAAACTCCTTCAGACCTGTATGGCGTGGGTGAATGTCGAATGAGTGCCGTCATCTTCCTCGCAATTGAGGACGACAACGCTGCCGAGGAGTTCCTTCGTCAGGTTCAGGACAACAAGCTCGTCGCGTCACCGGTCGTGCAGATCGGCGGGAAGCGAACGTGGCGACCAACGAAGGTACTAGCGGTGTACCGGAGCGGTATTGAGGAACACCGTGGCTAGGTACCGAATCACGCACGTTCACGAAGGTGTCGATCTGTCTCCACGTAAGGACGAAGTGCGCAACGCAACGTTCGTCCTGATCGCGGCACTGCGAATGAAACGCCGTATGCGCAGACTTCGCGGAATCGACGTAAAGCTCGAGTTTACGCATAGCGGATGTCGCCTTGTCGGTCCGGATGAGGAGATTCGCTTCGACGTAATTCGCCGGGCTTGACAGCCTAGCAAGTGCGTGCTAGTCTGGGGGTTGAGAGGGAGAGGAGGTGCCCAAGATGAGCATTCGGTATCAAGTCGTTGATGCTGACCCTCTCGACATCTTCCTAGGCGTTTGCAAAAGGTGCAACCGACCACGAAGAGAGACAGACACGGGCTACCCGCTCAGTACGTGGGCGGACAAGCACAACGGTGAGTGCGATGAGTGTCACCGACCGGTTCCGATGGAGCGCGTTTACGGCGCCGAGATCGGTATGCAGTGCGATGACCGTTGCCAGGGTGCAACTCGTACCAGTTGCGATTGCGCATGCGGCGGCGTTAACCACGGCGGCATCTGGTCGATGAAGGACAACATCTTGGCCGGCGCACTTGCACAGTACCGGTCAACGCAGGCCAAGCGTCAGGAGACACGGGAGCGTCGAGTGAAGGATCGCGAAGCTGACCGGCTGGAGGCATTCCGTGCTTGGACCCAGGCGGAGCCGCAGGCGTTCTACGTGGACTACCTTCGCGTGTATCGCAACCAGCGGAAGGACGGTACCGAAGAGTATCCGAATCCGTTCCTCGATTCCCTGGTCAAGTGGCTGTCGGCGCACAAGCCGTTGACCGACAACCAGCTCGCACAGGCAAAGCGCACGATCGACCGTCGCGTTTACATGGCCGGTAAGGTGCAGGTCAAGGGCGCACCGCAGCCCGCGAAAGCTTACCTGTCGAACGAAGGCCTCACGCTGGGTGTCTTCAAGTGGCACGGTGACATTATCGTGGCGAAGCCGAACAAGGCGGGAACCAAGTCGTACGCCAATCGCGTTGTTCCGTGCACACCTAGGCGTACGCACGCCGGAACGCTGGTCAAGTACGAGCTCGAATACGCACCCGGTATCCTGACCAAGCTTACCGAGGCTGATCGTATGCCGGAGGCCGAGGTCAAGGAGTTCCTGATCGAATACGGTCGGTGCGTCGTGTGCGGACAAGGTATCAAGCGCGCACGCAGCATCGACGTCATGATGGGCAAGCGGTGTGCCGCAAAGCTAGGAGTGAAGTGGTGATCGCACCGGAACTGAAAGAGGCGTTCGAGTTCAACAAGGCGAAGTGGGAAGCGGCGATTAAGGTAGCCGAGTCCCGCGAAGACACCGAAATGGCGAGGATGGGTAAAGCCATTCTGTACGTCATCGGCGTCCTGCACGGTTGGCTCGAAGAGGATACGGTCCTCGGACTGTTGTCCGTACAGAAGGCCAGCGCAGAGATTCTGCTGGCGATCGAACGAGGTATGGGAGGGCACTAATGGGACTTATTCATTCGCGCGCAAGTAAGAAGCGCGACAGGGCACAGGCAGCTCTGCTGAAGGCGCAAACGAAGCAGGTACAGGCCGAGACGCCGAAGAAGGAACACGTCACTGTCGGCTCGCTGATTTCCGATGCACTTCGAAAGGAGCACGCGTAAATGGCATCGCAACTCAAGACCGTCAAAGCGGCACGGAACGATCAGGGTGAGTGTCGCAAATGCGGTACACCACTGAAGGCGGGAACGGGTTACCGGTACTGGAAGCCGGGATTCCGTGCTCGTATCAAGAACAAGGTGTGCATGAAGCCGGAATGCACACCGAAGCGTTCCGAGCTGGACGGCAGCAATATGTCGGCCGCACTCGAGGCGCAGGAAGCCGCACACGACTCCGTTGACGGTGCCGAGGACTTCGACACCGTTCAGCAGGCCGTTGACGATTGCGCTAGTTCAGCTCGTGACCTGTCCAACGAGTACGAGGACAGCGCGAACGAGTACCCGATGCTCGCTGAGCAGAACGCCGAGAAGCAGGAAATGCTCGACACCTGGGCGGACGCACTCGAAGGTGTCCAATCGGACGAGCCTGAGGTGAACGCCGAGTCCACGAGGACCAGCGAGCAGATCGCTGCTGATCAGGAAGCGTGGGACGACGCACTCGAGGAGTTCAAGTCCGAGGCGCGTGACGCTATCGACAGTCTGGAGTACTGAAACAACTTTCGAGATAGCACACCCCAAAGTCACGTTGACAGGTAATTCCGGGTATGCTACACTGATTGTCAGATGGAAATAACCAAGAAGGAGGCCAGAGATGGCTGAGAACGTGTCCTCCCAGCTGCGTGCCAAGAAGGCCGCAGCGACGGGGAATGCCAAGCCCGGCACGCCCACGGCCAAGGCTGCTACCCCCAAGCCCCCCGGTCAGGGTCCGCGTCCGCAGGCCGGTGCCGTGAGCACGAAGCCGAAGGTGCAGGCCAAGCCCAAGGCGGAGCCCGAGGTCGAAGAGACCGAGGAGGAAGTGGTCGAGCTCACCGCCGAAGAGAAGGCGGCCCGCAAGGAGCAGCGGAAGCAGGAAGCGTTCGCGAAGCTCAAGGCGAAGGCGATCGAGAAGCGCAAGGCGAACGCGCAGGCTCGTACCGAGGCGATGGGCGAGCTGCAGGAAGAGCTCGAGGTCGGCCAGCACGTGTTCATGACGCGCGCCAGCTATTACGGCTGTGAGGCGGTCATCGAGGGCTTCGAGGAGGTCCGTGGTCGTAACCTGGTCATTCTCCAGGTTATCACGACCAAGAAGGGCCGTGCGCTCGAAGAGGACAAGTTCTACATCCGCAAGGTGTCGCCGAAGTTCATCCAGGAGGAGCGGCCCACCGATCCCTACATCAAGCGTCGTGCTTCGCAGGTCACCGCCGAAGCGGAGGCCGAGGAGCAGGACCTGGTCGAGGACGAGGTGGAAGGTGCCCTCGACGATGAGGTCGCCGAGGACGAAGGTACCGAGGTCGACGCCGAAGAGGCCGAGGCTGAGGGAGAGGCGTCCGAGGAGGTCGGCGAGGACGAGCCCGAGCTGGAGGGCAGCGACGAGGAGGACGAGGAGAGCTGGGGCTAAACCCCCTCTCGTAGCGTTCGGGGTTAGGTGCGACACCGTTCCCTAACCCCGAGCTCCAACGTCCGGCGTACGCCCTTCATCCCCCCGAGGGACGTGCGCCGGGCTTTGGGGAATCAACGAGAGGTGGCAACCTATGCCCCGTACGTTCACTTTCGGAAAGTCCGGCGTCGTAATCAATGTCGGTGAAGACGAGCGAATCGATTTGCCGGTCGGTACACCCCGTAAGGTCAATGCCGTACCGATGACCAATATCGCACGGCGTAAGAACTACGTCAAGCAGTGCGGTAAGGTACGTCCCGGTGCCCAGTCGCGTCGGCTTAAGCACAAAGCGAACCACCACAAGGCGGAATATAATCGCCGAAGGAGGCTCGCTCGTGCCGCTAAATTCCAGCGGAGCACCTCCTGAGACGAAGGTCGTTGCGCAAGGTACGTACGGTCTATTCACCGGCATGCTGGTAGCGATCATCACTACCTATGTCTTCAAAGGACACGTACCTACCGACCTCCAAGCTATTCTCCCCGTACTGATCGGATCGGCGGTAGGTGCAGTGGCCGGCTGGTTCTCGAAGCACACGCCACGCCTGGGTGAGGACGTTACCGCCTTCGATACGTACCTGCAGGGTAGCGGATACGTAACGAACGCTCAGGTCGAGAAGTATGTCGGTGAAGTCGTTACCGATGTGGTCAAGCGTTACGGCGGGGACGCAACTCAGCCGAAACACCCGATCCAAGTGACAGGTACGGCACCGACATCCGATAGCACCTCTTGGCCGGGGACGTGAAGCTTTCACCGGAGCAGGTAACGGCGGTGAACAACTGCCTCGAAAACCTTACGTACGGAGTGTTCGATCCTCCGGGGGCAGGTAAAACGGCTATAGCTATCAACGCTATTGTCGAACACGGTCAGTTCCCGACACTCGTTACCCTTCCGGCTCACCTTATTCCGCAGTGGAAACTGCAACTCGAACTATGGGGCGTTCCGTCCGAGGAGATTGCCGCTGCTCCGAGAGGTTGCGGTCCCGAGATTCGTCACGCCGCATTGTCCAGCGACAGCGCTATCTCGCTTGTGTCGTACAACACGTGGGCGTCCTACGATTACATGCCGGAATGTCTCGATCCCCGCTGGAAAGCATTTGCGTTCGATGAGGCGCATCGCCTACGAACCGGTAAAGCTAGTGCTTGGCATCACGTAAAGCTCGCACGAACGAAGTCACGCACCAAGCATACGAAAACGCCTATGTGGCTCTTTACCGGTACACCAATCGTGAAAGACGCTACCGATGTGTGGCCGTTCATGTTCCTCGTCAACAAGTACAAGTACGGTAGCCGAGAAAGGTTCGCTCGTGACACCTGCTATACGTACCAAGGCGATTACAAGATTGAAGTCGGGGCGGTTCGTGATCCCGAAGCGTTTCGTGAGCTCCTCGGGCAGCATTCGATTCGGCGAAGTTGGCGTGAAATACCATCTTTGGCCGGCCTTCGTCAACGGAGCGTTGACTTTCCACTGGAGCTTGATCCTCGTACGCTACATCGACACCGAACGATCCGCAGAGACTACCGCGATCCCGAGACAGGCGAACCACTAGAGTCATCGGCTCAGATGATTCACGCGCTGAGGCGGTTGACCATACCGACCAAGGCAGAAGCGGTCACAGAATTCGTCCTGGACCACCCAGGACGCTTGTTGCTACTCGCCTGGTACAGGGACAGCGCCCGATTCCTGGCCAATGCCCTTGAACGCAAGAAACACACCGTTGCGTACATCGATGGAAGTACCAGCGAGGCAAAGCGTGCGGAAGCAATAGCTAGGTACAAAACGGAGCCTAACTGCATCCTCGTAGGTACGATCGGTAGCATGAAGGAAGGCTGGGACGGCCTGCAGGTAGGCTACCAAGTGCTCTTCGCTGAGCAGCACTACGTTTCCGCCGATAACGAACAAGCGCTAAGGCGAATTCTCCGGCGTGGACAAAAGCAACCGGTGCTGGTATACTGGCTGTATGCGTTGAAGAGTTTCGACATGCGCGTACGGAAAGTAGCAGCGAAGAGAGCCGCAAACATCGAGCAAGCTCTCGGTGAGTTTATCGAGGAGGAAGAATGGAACACCCGCTAGATTTCCTCGTTAACCTGGTAACGCAAGCAGCACGTACACCGATGTACGCAAAGGACCTGAAGTGCGGTGCGGACGTCGCTACGGCGCTATCGGGCGTTCTCAGTGCGGGTTTCGGCGATAGCCTAGGCGACGGAGTGATCACTTCATTTATGCAGCTCACTGCAGTGAGCATCATCGTCATAGATGACGCTCCTCCGAACTACTGGAAGCTAACGCAGCACGACAACTGTCGCGTTGTCGATCCTGCGTGGGACGAGGTAGGTGACGGTTTCTTCGTTGCCGCACCGAACACGCCACTACCGTATGTGTCGCACACCGATTGCACGATCATCGAAGAAGGGACACTCGTATAATGCCTAGCGTCGAAAACCCGGGTCCGCAGCGCAGCCCGCACAATCACCTCGAAGTGCAGGTGTGCCATCCCGATTGTCCGGCGTACGCTCAGATGATGGCGGAGAAGAACGCTGCCGCCGCACTACGCGACCTTCAAGCAACGACACACCAGCAACTCGAAACGGTGGTCTACGAGTTCGAGGATCTGCAGGAACGTGCCGAGGCGCTTATACCGCACGGCTGGTGCAACGCGTGCATCGCAAAGGCGAAAGCAGCTCAGAAGGCCGGCGTACCAGCGGAGAAGATCTACGCCGCCGTTACGATCGTCGCTCAGGTGACTACGATCAGCGTTCCCGGTATGCAAGGACAGCAGAATGCCGTTATGCCGCTGCCGACCTGCATCTACTGCCTCGGTCTCGAAGAGAAGCGAATCATCCAGGAAGCCTTCGGACCGCTACCGAGCTGACCCCCCACCTTTTGACAGGTGTGTGATTGTCGGCTATACTTATAGGCATGAGATGGTGGCCTAAGCGTAGACGGATCGTTGACGTACACCTACCGGTAATCGAGCCCACGTACACTACGTCACCCAGCGAACGCGAGCAGCTTATGGGGTTCTACGGTCCCTGTCGTTTCTGTGGTGAGCCACGGAACATCGTGAAGATCAAGCGCCACAGTACCGATATGTGGACGCTTAAGTGTACGTCACCTACTTGCGGAAAGAATGCGATGTTCTAATGCAGGAGCTAACGTTTCCGCCGAACTGGAAGACACGCCCGGCACCGATAAGGGACCAGAGTGAGTTTACGATATCGGTAAACGAGCTCAACTCGTTCCAACGGTGTCGTAGGCAGTGGGAGATTACGTCAGCGAGCCAAGCGTCGTTGCACCGAAAGGGTATGCCGCTACCGCAGTTCCACCAGGGCAGTGCCGTTCACTTCGCAATGGCGTCACAGGCACTAGGCGGTGATCCGCTGTCCGCTGCGTTGATCTACTACCAGCATGCCGTTGATGAGCTCAACGAGCAGTGGGAAAAGACAATCGGTACCGGTCTAGGGTACGACGAACTCCAATTGCTAGGGGAGCAACGCGATCAGGTACTGGGAATGGTACGCGCTTATGTGGCTAGGTATGGTAAGCGCAATCCGACCAAGCCGTACAGAATTGTCGCACCCGAAGTCACGTTCAAGATTCCGTTGGTGCCTGATTACGACATCTATCTGGTTGGCACTATCGACCGCATACACGTGGATCAGTTTGGCAACCCTATCCCGGGGGAGATAAAGACCTACAAGTCGAAGCCCGACCGTAAGAAGTGGCGCTTCAACCACCAGCTTTACGGATACGCAGCTGCATTGCAAGTCCTTACGGGAAAGCCAGTACCGTTCGGGTTGTATGACGGGTTGCGTAAGAAGGCACCGTTGACGCCGAAGATCCTCCAAAGCGGTGAGGTGAGCGTAGCGTGGATCGACACCACCTACGACATCTACAAAGAAGTGCTGCTGGAAGTGTACGGCGGTGACAAGTCCGTTCTCGTTAGCAAGCGGTACGGTGATCTCCTCAGCCGGTTGAAGGCTCGCGACCTTTCCAGCGAGAGCGCGTTCCATTCTCGTTTCCGTGTTCCGATTAGTCAGCACGCTATCGAGATGTGGTGGGACCAAGCGCAGGTAATCGGTATGGAGATGGCACACTCTCCGATTATCTATCCGCACTTTACGTGGCAAGGCTGTCCCGATTGTCGCGTAACCGACATATGCGGTGCAATCCAGAACGGTGACGACCTTGGACCGTTCCTCGATGAATACGATTACGGCCTCACGCACACTCGTCAAGCGTCAACGATAGCAACGCCGGACACCGTCAAGAGCATCAAGGACCTTGAAGCGTTCGCTAGGCACATGGATCCGGATTCGCCATTCGATACCGGAAAGGTAAAGGAGAACAGCGAAGAGTCATGAGTCCCCGATACCTAGACCTTGTCGATGCACAACTGGCGCACGGTAAGCTCAAGCAGCTGCGTGCGGAATCGCGTGTGCAGCAACGTAGACGCTACTTTGCGTTGAAGCGTCTTAAAGACAGCGGTCTCACCTGCCGCGAGATCGAAGACCGTACGGGTGTGCCGAAAAGTACCGTTTCGTACGTGCTAAACAATCCCGAGGAGTGGTATGAGTCCGGTGAAGATAGCAAAGCTACTGCAGGTCGTACATGACGGTGTAAGCGAGGTACCGAGGCTGTTCATTGACGGTCAGCTATTCGAGTACGCTACCGTCAGCGGGTTCAGCGTTCACCCGCAAAGGACCGAGATGCCCGGCGTTACCGTAACGATTGCCGGTGAACGCGTTGACGTACTCGATTCGCTGGACAAGGTAGAGAACGTCAACGCAAAGTACCTCGGTAGGCACGTGCGTGTCACGCTGGACAACAACGAACCCGTAGTGGAAGGCGTCCTGCTTTCCTACGGTAACGGTGGCGAGTTCGTCATTCGCGATACGGACGGCTTCGTTCACCGTTGCTGGCCAATGCTCAAGATAGAGGAGATAGAGGACGATGCGACTAGGTAACTGGCTTTACCTCGGTACCGTTCCGGAAGAGGAGAAGCACGTACACAATCATCGGCTTAAAACGATCAAGCCGGTAGGTGTATCGCTTTTTAACGTACGCGGAGCAACGGCGCTCCTATTCGTGTGCGAATGCAGTAACGGTCCCGGCGCATACCTGTCCAAGGTTATCGACGGTACGTGGAACTGGGCCGACCTACTCGATCGTGGTCCAGCGGAGCCACCCGACGCAACGATGGTAATGCCGAGACCGTCACTCAAGGATCGGCTCACCGACGCTTCACCTACCGAAACCTTCGAAAGGCCTGTGCAATGACGTGTCCTGACCCCGATCCGGAAGCACCGTTCCGCGAACTCGAAACACAGGCAGCAGATCTCGGTTACATGCTGGTTAAGCGTGTACCGGCTAATCGGGATTACGTTGCGCCTATATTCGTGGACGGTCCCCTAAAGGGGCAACACCTCGTATTGCCGCCGGAGCAAATGTCGCGGCCGTTTATGTGGCGTGGAAGTGACGCTACCTTCGATCGCCCACTCATGTACCACTTCCATCCGTTCGCGTTGCTAGGCAACGGTATCTGGCTTGCGTCAATGCAGCCGATCTTCCAAGCTATACCGCACGAAGCGTTCAAGGACGCGTTCCAGGTAATCGTTACGCCACGTGCCAAGGAGGCGATGTACCCGTGACCGGCTGCCATATCACCACGAGGGTCAACGGTGACACGGTCGACTTTCAGAAGCCGATTGACGATCCCTTCGTTCGACAGACCGTAGTGGTCGACAATCACCCGTTCAAGCGCTTTCCGCGTTTGTTCCGTCGCATGTTCACAATCGAAGTAATCATCGGTGCCGATGCGGAAACCGTTAAGCGTTGGTTCAGCAACCTTGACAACCCTGTCACTTCCGGCTATACTGGTAGTGGAGGTGGTGGAAGTGGCACAGAGACGCAGTACACGACGGAAGCGACGGGGGTACTACGCCCCGATGAGCGCAAGGCGCCTTGAGCGTTACGCAATTCGGCGGCTGATACCGTTCCCGATCCGCTGGATGTTCGGCATACGTTAGGAGGAGAAGTGACCGCACGATTGGTCCTGCTTAGGTTCGAGGACCACAAGGAGGCTGAGGAGTTCGTTCGCGCGCTGGAACCCGATTCCGACGCAATGACCGATGACCTCGGCAATCTGGTCAACGATGCACATGTCGAGTGGGTTACCGCTATGCCGGCGGAGTATTGCGGCTGCGGTGCCAGTACACGTTCCAGCGGCAGGCGTACCAAGATCACTCGCCGTGACCGCAAGTCAACGGAAGGGTGGACGAAGGGCCGTACGTTCGGCTGGTGGGTTCACCCGTTGTGCGGTGGAGTCGGAAAGATGGCGCTGGATAGGTGGACGGCGCACATGACGAATGGCGCATACGACCTCAAGCCGAAGATTCTCGGCACCGATGACACGCCGAACGACACGCGTCAGTACGAAGTGCAAATGTCGCGATGAGTCACGCGATTAAGTGCGCCTATATGCACTGCGAAAACACGTTCATCATCGAAAGCATGGACGCGATCAAGAAGTACTGCTCCGTTAAGTGTCAACGAGCCGCTCAGAAGCAACGTACACGCGCACGCAACAAGGAGGCACGTAATGCCAATCGACGACGATAAGGCATTCAACTGGTTCTTCGTAATCATCGTGGGTCTTTGTGCGTTGATCGTCGTGTTCTTCATCGTGACGAGCATTCTCGTCCTCCTACACTTCGGGCTGATCTAATGGCTGGCGTAGGCGTTATCCACTGGCTACAGCATCGCGAGCCGTGGGATACGTGGTATCGCCGCATTACGCAAATGCGCGCCATTGAGCTGATCGAAATGCTCATTCACGATGTCTATCCGCCGATGCCACGAGGCGTACCGGGACTGGTACGTAATAGCGACGAGGTAATGCTAGCACTACAGCACTGGTCGCGTGATCGCCTTATCGCTGAGCTGCTTAACGCACGTGACCAGCGGGCAATCGAAGCCTGTGACTGCCCGGTATGCTGGTGCGGCTCAGGTAACCCGTGTACGACATACGAATCGCAATATCGCGTAGTGGAGTGCACCGACCTCATACGCGTATATCATGCGCAACGCCGTTACCGTGCCGAGCAGAAGGTAGGTATGCGTCTATGACGCAATTCGACATACGTACGAAGCCAGTATCCAACTACACGCACTTCGAATGCCGCGACTGTCCTACCAGCGGGGCAGCTACTGGTGCGCTATCGCACTGTTCGGAAACGGGACACACCGTGCTGGAACGCCACGTAGTGGAGGTGCTGATTATCGGTGAGCCGCACACTGCTATCGAGGCACACGCGGAGCCTATTGTCGATCCTGACTGCAAAGCGGGAAAGCACCGGTCGTGTGTTGGCGGTATATGTCAGTGTCCGGAAATCGGGCACCCGAATCGGCATGAGTACGAACGTGTCGGCGCCGGGTTCGGTGTACAGAACCTACACTACCATCAGCACGAAGGGGAATTCGGTGACTGCACGCGGTCCGAATGTGTCGCAGGAAGACAAAGCTCAGCAAGCGTTGCGGGAACTCAAGCAAGCAACGAGAGAGGCGCACGAGTGTCTGCAGGAAATACACGCAACGGAAAGGAGAATTAACGACAAGCTCGACGGCTTTCGTGGTGACCTAGCACTTATCGTGCGAATTCAAATCGACGACACGGTAAAGGAAGGTCTCGAGAGGTACAAGGACGTTATCGACGAAGCCATTAAGCAGGCAACGCAAGCTACCTATGACCGCTTCGACCTCCTAGCGTCCATCATGATGGGCGATGACAAGCAGTCACAACGACAGGGGCGCAAGCCCATCGACGAACTGATAAGGATATATCAACGTGAACACGGATCACCCGCCGTCGCAATCCCCGAGCGACGCGCAATGGACCAATCCCGACCAGCTCCTACCGACTAGCATCTTCCCGTACTACGTGCGGCAATGCATCGCGAAGGTAAGCAATTACCTGGACGAGAACGCATCACCGGCGTACAAAGCGGGTAACGGCGGTCCGAACCTCGCACAGACCTGGGCCCGCGTTACCAAGCCAGCGGAGGAGGCGGGAGAAGCTATCGCGGAGCTAATCCTGCTGACTGGACAAAATCCACGTAAGCCGGCCGATCCCGCAGCCTATGCGAAGCTGCTCAAAGAGCTCTCGGATACCGCATGGGCCGCGATCTTCGCTATCGAGCATATGACCAACGATCACAACGAGACCGATTCCGTATTGCGCGCAGGTCTCGAGAAAGCACTGCAAAGGGTCGAGGACGGTGCGTCAAACGCTAAGCCTTGACAGCTTGGTCAATTCGGGTGTATGATCATGGTCTATGAATAGGGAGAAGGGCCTGGGTGGCGTTCCCAAGCCCTTCTCGGGAGGTAACCGGAGAGGTGGCATATCCGGTTAAGCTCCTACCCCCGCGGCATCGGAGGTAATACCATTAGCATACCCGATCCACCAGCACCTGTCAATCTGTTCTGCGACGGTACTGTCGATGTGCTACAATGGCTAGCTTCCGATGGTGTACCGATTGTCCTAGCGCATAAAAGGCGTGGACACGCGTTCTCTCTTGAGCCGCAATGGCAACACACTAAGCCCGGCCTAGAGAACTACTATCGATGGTTGAATGGTGTCGGGGACATGCTCGCGGTAATTACGGGGCACGTTTACGATGTATTCGACTTTGACGTCCAGAACAAGGGCCTACTGGACGAATTCCTTGCGTATGCAGCCGAAAAAGGCATGGCTACGCTTAAGGTACAGGCCATTTCGCAGACACCTAGCGGTGGCTTTCACCTATATGTGAACACGCTAGGCAAACGAAAGGTACCGATAGCACTCGGAATAGACTACCAGGGAAAGAACGGTATCGCTTTCATTCCGCCCTCGCGAAAGCTCAGCAAGACAAGTGAGGAATTGATACCGTACAAATGGCTAGAGTTCGCACCCGGAGATGCGGACGATGGAGAAGCAATTTATGACTTGCTGCTGAAGTGGCCGAACCATCGTCCAAAACTCTCACATAGTGGTAAAGCCGTTGATCATAGCAAGCTCACGCAGAAGCAGATTGACGACATGCGACAGAACGGTGTACCGAACGATGAGAATCACGATACCACCCTAGCTCTCCTAGTATGGCAACTATGTCTGCAAAGGAAGTCCGAAGAGGAGGCATACGGTATATGGCTAGAGGTCGTGGAACGAACCGATGAGAAGAACGGTAAGCGACCGTACGAGGAACGTGACTTCATCAGACACTGGCGAGGTGCCGAGTTCAAACTCAAGGACCGAGATGACCACTTCGACCTCATCCTCCGGAATAAGCCCGGAGCTCGAGTCCTTCATGGCGTCGCTCAAAACGCACCTCACCATCGAACGCCTTAATCCACGTGATATCGCAAAAGCGGCACTTCGTTTCTCTAGCGAGCTCTACTTTACGGTAGAGGACAAACGATGGTTGCGATGGAACGGTCAGTACTACGAGGATTACACCAACGGTCTCCGTACCGAGCTGCTCCAAGCAGTTGTCGAAGTAGCACGATTCCGCGTTAAGCAGGAATTCGACACTGCCGAAGACAAAAGCGGTATGCGAGGTGTTCTAGCAAAACGTCTCTACAGCTTCTCCGGTGCTAGCTTCCCGCACGATATCGAATCCCTTATGCGTGACCTATCATTGTGCAGCGTAGAGGAATTCGACGAGGACTCCAGCCTATTCGTCTGTTCCAGCGGGGTACTCGACCGAGCGGCAGCACGTCGTGGCGAAATAGTATGGCTGCCACATGACCCGGCACGCCTAGTAACGAAGTGCATATCCGTAGAATACGAACCCGATGCAACGTGCGATGAAAATCGTGCGTTCCTAGCGAGTAGTATACCGGATGGCGGAGCTCGCTTGCAGGTGATGATCGGGTTCGCTCTAGTAGGCGATAACTCGAAAAAGAAGCGAATCGTCAACCTGATCGGACCTACGGATACCGGTAAAAGTACCGTACTAGACATTCTCGGTGATATCCTACGTCCGTATCTCGGTAATATGCGTACCGAGGAAATTGTGGTATCACGTCACAACTCGAAGTTCGACTTTCATGGCCTGCGAAACGCTCGAGGCGTATTCCTTAGTGAACCCGATCAACACTCGCGGTTTAGAATCGGTGAGCTTAAGCGAATCACGGGTGGCGAGTCAATGTCTACAGAAGGTAAAGGCACTGCACCGGTTACATGGCGTGCAAGTGTAATGCCTTTCATCGGCACAAACTACGAGATCAACTTCGACACAACGGACGGCGCATTCGAGAACCGCTTGGAGTACATCTACTTTAAGCGTACGAGGGCTATCGACCATAACCTCAAACGCAAGCTCCATGCGGAACGATCCGGTATCTTTAACTGGGTACTCGAAGGAATACTTCGTTACTTCGAAGGTGAGCTTCAAGATACCGAAGAGAGCCTTGCCGCACGCCAGCGGGCCATCTCTGCTGTCGAGCCACCGTTGCAGTTCCTCGACTTCGGTATTGATACCGGAATGATTCGTGTGGTAGCTGAGGACTATCCGATGTACAAGTGCTGGGCCGTCAGTCAGCTATACGCACGATACAAGACATGGCACATCGAAGAGTTCGGTATAAAAGGTACGCCTCCCTACGGTCGTAAGCGGTTCAGTGAAGTGGTTCAGAAGCGTTATCCCACGTGCGACCGAACGCAGACAAAGGGAACCGTAAACTTTATCGGAATTGCTCCTGTGCTGATGGACGATGGAGCAAAGTAAGAAAATGATCATGGACCGAAACACAGACATCGCTTGTTCAACGGCAGAATGTCAGAACGATGTCAGAACGAAAGTAAGAGCGCAAAATCAGCGTCCTGAGCTGGAGAAACCTTGATCACCTTCTTACTTTCTGACTTTAGGGAGGGTATCAAATACTATAGGAAGAAAGAGGGTGTGTTCAATAAAGTCTAGGTGAAGACAGTCTTGGCCCAAGGTGAATGCGGACTGAAAGTCAGAAAGGTACTTTTACGCCATGGCTACTGAAGAGCTTGTAGCAGCAGATGACATTCTTCTCGAAGCTATTCGAGGGGCACTCGGAGATTACGCTTATCGGATTGACGACATAGAGCCGGAGATACGCAAGCTAGTCATGTCAGGTCCCGGTAAGAAGTACTGGCCGAAGAAGGAAGCCGATCGCCTCCGTGCGAAGTTCGCGACCCAGCCGGAGCGTGACGGTATTCTGACGTGGATTATGAAGAAGGGATGGGTCACCCCGTGAGGTACATACAGGTGGACGGAACGTCCTACTGTCGGCACATACCAACTCGCGAATCGAAGCGCAAGGCTATACCGGGAATAGCATGGCTAGACACGCAAACGGGACAGGTAGAGATCGTCACGTGTGACAATGGCTGCGAGCCGCCAGCACCTCGCTTCCTGGTCAGTAATCGTATCGACAAGGCGTTCCGACCATCCGTTTGACAGTCCTGTTATTGTCGGCTATTATGGAGCCATGATG
>Ga0208586_1000044_pt1 | contig 46880 bp, 40 predicted proteins | sample NGESurshal072012_6_FD_184471 | JGI IMG/M metagenome (GOLD analysis project Ga0208586, IMG submission 184471) | Arctic peat soil microbial communities from Barrow, Alaska - NGEE Surface sample 53-3 shallow-072012 (SPAdes) | ecosystem: Environmental > Terrestrial > Soil > Wetlands > Peat ... | reverse complement strand
TGCGAACCGCGACATTCCGGGCAGGCGAGCTTCGCCGTCGTAACGAGTGCGGCGGTCAAGCCGCGAGCACTTGCAGCGCGTACGACTCGTCGATGCAGTTGTTCATTCGAACGATGACGTTCTCGCCGAGACGACTTCGAAGGCTGCTCGTTCATCAACGTCCTGCTCGAATACGGCAACCTCGAACACCCGGCGGGCCGCGCCGGCGCCGACCACCTCAAGAACATCCGCACCGTCATCGCGACCCTCGCCGGGGCAATCGGCAGCTTCCTTCAGAAGCGAGGCGCTGAGATGGACGACAAGCGCTGAGCCGGCCGAGGCAGCTGCGCGGCCGGTAGGCGCGACCTTGGCCCTCAGCCGTCGACGAGCAGGCCGTCGAGCGGTCCGAGCAGCGCCATCGAGCGACGCGAAACGCCGGTGAGCTCTTGCAGGCGATGGGTCAGCGGATCGCCGCGTTCTTGGCGTTCGCGTTGCTCGGTTGCGATCGGACGCCAGCATTCGTCGATCACCGCTACCGGATCGCCCGCGACATCCTCGATCGGGCGCTCCAGATGCTCGGCCCACAGTCGCAACCGCGTCTCGCGTGCGATGGTCGCATCACAGGTGAGGATGTTCATCTCGGTGTCGTTGAAGAACGAGTGCTCGTTGAGGTTGGCCGAGCCAACAGTGATCCACGCGTCGTCGACGATGCCTACCTTGGAGTGGACATACAGCGGCCCCGTGAGCCCCCCTGTGCGAGCCGAGACGGTGCATGCCAAGAACCGACCTGCACCACTGTCGGCGCGACCGAGGACTCCGAGCTGACCCCGCGTCGTGTCAGCACCGTTGTTCGGCTTTGCCGGCAGCAGCACTACCACGCGAAATCGGTCGTTGGGCGGTTCGCGAAGCTTGGCTGCGAGGATTTCCACCACCTGCGCCGACCACAGGAACTGGCTCTCGAGATAGACGAACTTCCGCGCCGAGCGCAGCGCTCGTGTGTAGGCCTCCAAGATGCGAAAGTCACCTCGCGGGACGAAGTCATAGATTTTCTCGGGCACGGTGCGCACGACTTGGAGCTCCACCTCGCCGGCCGAACCAGGCGCCGGTGCCTGCTCGAGCGGCTCACCTGTGACCGCGCGCCAACGCGCCACGAAATGCACGTCCACATCGGCCACCGCCGGCCCTCGCACCCGACTCGAAGCGTCGTGCCATCCCAGACGGCCGCGCATTGGATGCTCGCTGGTGTCAAAGCGATCGCCGCCGAGTGAGGTCAGGTCGATCCCGCCGACGAACGCGACCTCGCCGTCGACGATGATGAGCTTCTCGTGGTGGCAGTGCATCGGGCGCTCGTGAGAATCGAGCGCGCACTGCACGCGTGTGCCGCGCACGAGTTCCTCTTGCACTTCGCGTACGGCCGCGCGAGATGGCGTGAAGGCGTATAGCGGGGCCCCAGCCCACAGCAGCACTCTCACCTCTACGCGTTCGGCCAGCTCGCCGAGCAGATCGCGCAGCCGAATCGCCGTGCTGTCACGCGTGAGGCCGAAGTCGGGCGTGATGTGCCATCCGGCGATGTGCACATACGAGCGAGCGCCCGCAAGCGCCTGCGCAATGCGCGGAAGAGCCTCTCCGCCGTCTACCAACACGTCAAGTTCGCCACCCGCTCGCGGAGGAGGGTCATCGCGCGCCCACAACATGCCGTCGAGCGGCGGATCGAGCTGGTCGATCCTGCCGACACGGCGAAGACGGCGCCGATGATGGGCGCCGAGCATTGCCTCGATGCCTTCGCCCAGCAAGCCATCCACTCGCTCGATCAGGGGTCCGGCCACGATCGGAGTCTAAGGCAGCACGCCGGGTGAAGTGGTCGGCAGCCGCAATGGGCGGCCACGCCGAAAGCTCCGGCGCGGCCGCCCTGATCGCGATTGACGCTAGTCGTCGCTAGCGACCGCCGTAGCTACGCTCGGAGAAGCCGCCACCCTGGTGGTAGCCGCCCTGGCCCTGCTGAGCACCCGTCCCCGGCGTGAACGAGATGCCGCGCAGCACTTCGCCGCTGGCGGCCGCCCGCACCGTGCCGAAGCTCTCCGAGGCCGGGGGCGTGGTGGCTCCCAGCTGATCGGTGATCGCCACCAGCTTGTTCGGGTCGGCGCCCTGGTCGCCGTCGCCGCTGACCGTCGAGGTGATCGCCCAGATCGTGACCGTCCCGTTGGGATTCACGCGACCGTCGATGTTGCGCAGGCCGTCGGTTGCGGGCGCCCACGGCAAACCCGTGGCCGCGTTGTCACCTGTGGGGTAGCCGGGCACGGTGTAGGGCTTGCCCAGGTCCAAACCGCTCTGCAAGGTGTATGCCAGCTGCCATTCCCCTGCGGTCGAATTGAAGACCCACTTCTGCAGACCCGCGCCCGCCTGTGCAGCCGCTTCGTTGTATTCGTTCTTGATTGTCGAGTATGCGTTTTCGCCATTACCCTCGTCGGCGACATACAGCGTGTTCGCGTTGGCAAACCAGATACCGAACGGGAACGACGTCGCCTTCTTCGCCAAGGCCGTCGGGAAACCCTTGAGGACGCACATGTTGTAGGGCTTCAGGCCTTCGGCCGCCAACTCTTCGGGGTTGTAGGCAAGCGGCCACGAAGGCAGTTTCGCGTTCGCCGCCGGAAGTCCGACGCCGTTCGGGCAAGCCTTGCCCGTCGTGTCGAGGAAGTAGACGGTGTTGACACCGTTGCTGCCACTGCCCTTTGTGTAGTAGACGACATTGTCGAAGATGGTCAGACCGCGGAAGTTCGTGTCCTTGCCGACCTTGTCGATCTTGTCGCCGAGCTGGGTGACGTTGAAGCTGCCCACCGGTGTCGGGAATCCTGGTTCTTGCAGGAGCTCGGGCACTGGTTCGCGCGAGGGCTTGAGGATCTGCGCGCCCGTGCCCACGACCACTCCGGCCGGCTGTGGGTTGGCGCCGTTGCCGGCGTTGCCCGCCATGTAGATCGCGTGCGCGCCGTGTTCTTCGCTGAGGATTGCCGCGCGACCGTTGTTGCCGCTGTAGGCGTTGGTCTCGGTGAACTGGAACTGCCCCTGTGCGTTCAGTTGCGCCACCACGCGGTAGTAGGCGCCAGGGACCGGGTTCGTCGGGTCGATCGCGCCCGGAGTGTTGGAGTTGGAGACGTCGACAGTGTCGACCGGGGCCAGATAGCCCATGAATGTGACGTTGTTGGCGCGCGTGGAGAGGTTGAGCGCCATCTCAGACTTCGAGGAGAAGCTGGTCACCATCTGGTCGTCGGCGGAGCTTACGCCCGGCTCAGCGCTGTTTGGCACTTGCAAGGTGCTCACCGGCGCGCCCCACGGCGTAAGCTGATCGAGAAAGATCTTCGAGGTGACGCCAAAGCTTTCGTCGATGGTGTCGTTGTTCCAAACTTCTGGGTATGCGCCGCCCGCAATGGCGAGTTTGCAGCCGGTCGTGCAGCCCACCGGCAGCTCGGTGACGCCCGCCTGCAAGCCGGAGTCGTTTTCATAGACGCTGCGGCTGAGCAGCAGGTTGCCCGGCATCAGTGCCGGGTGCCCGCCACCGGGCGAGGGATGCCCTCCGTCTGCTTGCGCGGATGCGTCGAATGCCACTCCCAGCGCACTCGACGCAAGGATTGCGGCTGCCACTCGAGCAACGGCCCGTGGACCAGAACGCTTCGTCATTACGGTCTCCTTTGCACGGACTTTCCTGTCCGGATCTGAGGTGCGGAACGCACTTACCGTAATTGCCGCGAAAAGCTGCTTTGTGACGGTCGCGTAGCCACTTTGTGACCGTCGCGTTATTTCCTCTCGGCAATCCTCGGCGTGGGAGCCGCGCGGATGGTGGTCGCGTCGGCTTTCATTGATATTCCCTGCGCCCAAGCCTCCACGTAAGAAGGCGTCAAGCCTGGAAGAGCCCAACGCCCCAAGATCCGCGCCACTCCTCCCCCGCCTCCAACCGCACCAGCCCCTCCCCGTTGCGAAATCCGTTCGGAGCGCAGCTCATCGGCTCGATCGCCAAACCCTTGCGCGCACGCGCGAGGGCGAGGGTATCGGCGGTGAAGACCTCAAGGAAGGGGTAGGCCTCATCCACCCACATCTCCACGCGCGAGCCGTCTGGACGAGCGAGCTTGGCGACGGCCCGACCGGAGGCCGGCTCCCGGATGAGGTCGGTGAAAGCGGAATCGATGCTCGCTCCGCCGATCTGCCGGCCGGCACGATAGTCATAGTCGCTACCCTCGACCGCCTCGCGCCCGATCGGCAGCTGGCGCTCAGGGTCGGTGAGGATGCGCGTCGCGGCAGGCAATTCCAGCGCGCACTCATCTACAGGACCATCCCCGGGCGAGATGTAGGGGTGCTGGCCCACGGCGAGCGGGCATGCCCGCTCGCCCACGTTGACCGCACTCGTCGTCACGGTCAGGCCCGCTTCGCCGAGCCCGTAGTCGATGGATACATCCAACATGAACGGATAGCCGGGCATGGGGTGAAACCGGGTGCCCAATACGACGCGGCTCGGCTCGCGCTTCAGGCACCGCCAAGCTCGCCAGCGCAGGAGCCCGTGGATCGCGTTGCGCTTGGTTGGCTCGCTCAATGCCAACTGATGGCGCTCACCGTCAAACTCATAGCTGCCGTCGGCAAGGCGGTTGGGCCAAGGGATCAGGGGTGTACCGTGCGCGCCGTCGCACATGTCGTGCAGCCCGTAGGGATGCAACACGGGCCGCTCGGCCACCGCGTACTTGCGCACGCCGCCTCCTACCTCGACGATCACGGCGCGCTGCTCGCCGAGGACGATCTCGAACTGCTCGCCTGAAGGCACGCTAGGCATGACTAGCGCCCACCGTGAATACAACTCCCGGCCACCAACGGATGTCGTCGTGGCTCCGTTATGTGTCTCGTCACAGCACCCCAGGGTAACGCCCAGGCTCACTGCTGGGAGCAAGCGGTGTCTCGATTGGGTCGTCAGTTCGATCAATCCGACCCACGTACAACACTGTTCGAATGATCGAGAGCGACACGTACGTGATCGCCCACTGGCGGTATCCGCAAGTCCGCTCCCATCGCCCGGTCGCGGGACCGCCGGTCCGATGAGCACTGCCCTCTCCATATTGCTGGCCTCGATCCTTGCGGTCAGCGCGGGCTCGAAGGCGTGGCACGCCGATCGCTCCGCCCAGGCACTCGCCACGTACGGCGTCTCTCCCGTGGGCATCCGACTTCCGATCCTGTGGGCCCTGGTCGCACTCGAGCTCGGCCTCGCCGTTTCCTTGGCAATCGCAGTCCCCTACGCGCCCGGAGCAGCAAGCGTGCTGTTCCTCGCATTCGCCGCGCTCACCACGGGAGCGCTCATGGCCGGTCGTCGCGGGCAGCCTTGCGCCTGCTTTGGGAGCGCCTCGCGCCTGAGCTGGAGCTCGCCACTGCGTGCTCTGCTCATGGCGGCCGCGGCAGGCATCCTCGCCTCCGGGTGGCTGCCTTCCGCGCCGACGGGCTATGACCGCTGGCTGACCGTCGGCCTGATGGCCAGCTTGGCGGCGATCGCGGTGCTGTTCGCGTTCGTGCTCGCGTTGGCGCGCGAGGTCGGCGTGTTGCGCCTGCAAAACACGGCCCAGGGGGCGCTTGAGATCGAGCAGGAGGGACCAGAGCTTGGCACGCGCCAGGTATGGGCCACGGCGGTGCCTAGGAGTCCGCGGGCGCTGATCAAGCTCGCCGTGTTCACCTCCGATGCCTGTCCGGTGTGTCGTCGTGTGGCGCCGGCCATCGCACACGTCGCGGCCGACCCGCTGGTCGCAGTCGGGATCTTCCACGAGTCGACCGATGCTTCGGTCTGGGCGCAGGCGGCCGCTCCTGGCAGTCCCTACGCGGTGGCGCTCGACTTGGAGGACATGGCATTGGCGAAGGGCTCTTTCAACAGCCTCGCCCAGCTCGAGAGTGTGCTTGCGACTGCGCGCGCCCGCGAACAGGAGATCTCGATTGCCGCCTGAGCCGGCCCGCCCGCCTGAGCCGGGCCCGCCTGAACCGGGCCGCCCGCCTGAGCCGGCCCTGCCGCCTGAGCCACCCCGGGAAGAGCACTTCGCGGACGCGGTCTTGCGCCACAGCAGCCGACGCGGCTTTTTGGAGTGGGCCGGAGCGGCCCTGATCGGCTTGGCCGGGGCGCGAACCGTGACACAGCTGGTGCTCCCGGACGAGGCGGATGCCTACACCAACTTCTGTGGGCACACCTACACGACCGGCAACTGCCCGCACCCCACAGGCCTGCCGAGGGTCGACCGAAACGACTATCCATTGCGCGCCGGCGATGGACACCCGGTGGACGACCTCGGACGCCCGATCGACGCGCAGGGCTATCCGGTCGACGAGCACGGCCACCGACTGCTCGAACCGGATGGCGAGCCGGTGGCCCCGGCGCCTCGGTCGAAGATCTGCCCCACAGCGGGCCGGGAGTATGGCCTGACGCTACAAAACGACGGCTCCTGGTATCGCTGTTGCGGAGGGCGGGTGCGGCGTATGAGGGACTGTTGTGGCTATACGAGCGTGCGCATCAATGGCGACGCCGCCCTCACCGGCTATTGCTACGCCGGTCGCAAGGTGTTCTGCGTTCAGTACTACGAAACGATGGTCCCTTGCTGAGTGGGCTGGCAGCCTCCGCGATGCTCACCGCGCTGCTGGCGGGCGTCGCGGGAGCGTGGTCGCCTTGCGGCTTCTCGATGGTCGATACGATCGGCGGCGCGCTCGGCGATCCTCGCCGCCCTGTGATGTTCGTGGCCTGTGCCACATTCGCCGTGGGGGCCGTAACCGGTGGCGCGCTCACCTTTGGCGGTCTAGCATATCTCGGATATCTCGTGGAGCACCACTCGAGCGGCGTCCGAGAGGCGCTGGGCGCGGCGATCGCACTGGTGGCGGCCGTGGCCGACTGGCGCGGTGCGAAGATCGCGCCGCAGATCCGCCGCCAGGTTCCTGAGCGCTGGCGCCACTCGATGCCCCTGTCGCTTGCCTGCGGGCTTTACGGCATCCTGCTCGGACTCGGGTTCACCACTTTCGTGCTCGCCTTCGCGGTGTGGGCATTGGCCGGTATCAGTTTCGCCACAGGCTCACCGCTCCTCGGCCTGCTCATCGGATGCGCTTTCGGGGTTGGGCGAGCGCTGCCGATCGTCCTGATGGCGCCTGGGCTCGGTACCGGGGACGGAGCGGGAGCGCTCGAGCGCATGGCCAGCGAGCCGCGGCTGTGGCTCGGGCTGCGCCGGCTCGATGCGCTCGGGCTGTGTCTGTGCGCGCTCTTTCTTGGTGGCTCGGTCGCCAGCGCCGCCGGCCTCCGAGCGGCGACCGATCCTTCGGTGGGCAGCGGAGAGCTGGTCTGGCAGCAGGTAAACGGCCCTGGCATGCTGCGCCTTCGATCGGGGCTCACGAGCATCCTGCCAGGCGACAATCCGGCGCTCAGCCCATCCCTGATCGCGTGGGAGGACAGAGGACTGCTCACCGTCGGTGACCGGGCAACGATGGCGACGCAGGAGACCTTTCCTGTGGCACAGCTGAGCGCTTTGACGATCTCCGACGAATGGGTGGTCTACCGAGCCCCGCGAACAGCCGGCACGGAGAGCCTCTTCGCTGTCTCTGTGTCGGCGCCGATGCAGACGGCCCAGAGCATCGCCTCCGGGCCCACCGGAACGATTGGACGGCCGACTCTCGAAGGCTCCAAGGTCGTATTTGCGCTCAGCACAACTCGACGCTCCGCAATCGTCGAGGTCGACCTTGCCACCGGTGTGCGTCACACGCTGCGCTTCACTCGCTCAGGCGCCATGTTTGCCAACCCTTCGCTGCGAGCTGGACGGCTTCTTTACGAGCGCACCGATCGCTGCTCACAGCAGCTCCGCATCGGTCCGCCCGCCACCCATCGGCACGACCGTGTCCTGCTGAGCCTGCCCTCGACGGTACGGCGCGATCCCGGCTATGAGCCGGGCTACGAACACCACTACAACAACGCCAGCCTCTGCCATGACCGTACTGTCAGGCGGGGCGGCGCGATCCGTCTGGGAGCGACCGCGCTTGCGGCCTCGACCGCCTATGTGACCGAGATACCGAGTAACACGGCTCGGGCACGCATCGTGACCGTCCCGCGCGCACGCCCGCGTGCGCGGGCGCGCGCGCATGCGAGTGCGAATCCGCTAAGGGTCTCTCACCGGCATAGAGGAGCCTGAATCGCGAAGAGGGCGCCTTCTATGCTGGAGCTATGACGCGCCTGCTCGGAGCGGGCCGCACCACATTCAAGGCGTTCGAGGTCCCCAACTACCGCCGCTACTTCGCTGGACAGGCGATTTCGCTGAGTGGCACGTGGATGCAGATGGCGGCGCAAGCGTGGCTCGTGCTCACACTCACCGGCTCTGCCACGACGCTTGGGCTGATCGTGGCCCTGCAGACTTTGCCGATCCTGCTGTTGGGGGCGTATGGGGGCGTGATCGCCGATCGGGTGGACAAGCGGCGCACGATGATCTTGCTGCAGGGCCTGATGGGCCTGCAAGCGCTTGTGCTCGGCATCCTGACGGTGACCGGCGAGGTGAAGGTTTGGCAGATCGGCGCTTTGGCGGCCCTGCTGGGTGTGAACAACGCCTTTGAGAATCCGGCCAGACAGTCGTTCATGCTGGAGATGGTTGGCGCCGAGCACCTGCGCAACGCGGTAAGCCTCAATTCGGTCTTGGTCAACGTGGCGCGCACGATCGGCCCGGCGGTGGCCGGCATTCTGATCGCGACGGTGGGCGAGGGAGTCTGCTTCCTGGTCAACGCGGCCAGTTTCGTGGCGGTGATCGTCTCTCTGGCGTGCCTCGACCTCTCCGCAATCCATCCTTCTCCCCCGACCGTGCGCGGCCCTGGCCAGTTGCGGGAGGGGCTGCGCTACATCAGGGGCGAGCGGGAACTGGCGATTCCCTTGCTGATGATGGCTTTGGTGGGAACGCTTGCCTACGAGTTTCAAGTCACCTTGCCGGTGATGGCTCGTCAGGGCCTGCATGTGGGCGCCACCGGCTACGGCTTCATGACCGCCGCGATGGGCGCGGGGGCGGTCGCGGGTGGCTTGCTGGTGGCCGCGATCGGTCGCACCGGCCTGCGCCCCCTCGTCTTTGCCTCAGGCGCTTTCGGAGCGGTCATCATGCTCGCCGCACTCGCACCCACCTTGCCTGTCGAGCTGGCGGCTTTGGCACTCGTGGGCTGGGCAAGCATCTCGTTCATGGCGACCGGCAACTCGACATTGCAGCTCGGCGCCGACCCTTCGATGCGGGGCAGGGTGATGAGCCTGTGGTTCGTGGCCTTCCAGGGCTCCACACCGATCGGTGGGCCGATCGTCGGCTGGGTGATGGCCTGGGCGGGGGCGCGCGCGGGCCTGGGCGTGGGCGCCGTCACATGCATGCTGGTCTCCTTTATGGGTCTGCTCGCCCTGCGCGGCATCACCCCTTTCGCGCGCCGCGATACAGCGCCGCGACCGGCTGAGTCATGACGGACCCGCACCGTCGCCATGCTTCAAAAAAGGTGCCCTACGCGCGCGCGGGGCACCCTTCTCGGTGCAACACAGCGCACGCCGACCAACCCCACCCAGAAGCGGGCGATGCGATTAAGACTGGTCTTCGGCGAAGAAACCGAGCAACAGCTCGTTGACGCGCTCGGGGGCATCGTGCTGCACCCAGTGCGTAGCGTCGGGGATCGGCTCGAAACGAACGTCGGGCACCCACTCGGGCGCGGGCACGGCCAGCTCGCTGCCGAGGTGGCGGTCGCGCATCCCCCAGATCACAAGCGTGGAGGCCGCGATTGGCCTCATCCGGGCGAGCGCCTTACCCGGCGTGCGGCGCAACGCAGCACGGTAGTAATTGATCATTCCGGTCACCGCACCGGGCTGGGACCACGCTTCGACGTAGCGTTCGAGGTCCTCGTCGGTGAAGGCGTCTTTGGAGTCCGAGCGCAGCGAGCGCTTGGCAAAGGAGAAATCCTCGCGCGAGAACAAGTACTCGGGCAGGCGCGGAAGCTGAAAGAAAAACATGTACCAGCTCTTGCGCAACTGCTTGGAAGTCCTGAATCCTTCGAGCATGCGCTGGGGGTGGGGCACATTGAGGATCGCCAAGCGACGCACCACCTCGGGATGGGCCATCGCGAGGGTGTAGGCGATCGCGGCGCCCCAGTCGTGCCCGACGACGTACGCCTGCTGCTCGCCGAAACTGCGAATCAATCCGGCGATGTCGTCGGCCACCAAACCCGCGTCGTAGGAGCGCCAGCTCTGGGGGCGGTCCGAGAGGTCATAGCCGCGCATGTCGGGCGCCACGACGTGGTAGCCGGCCTCGGCCAGAGGCCCGATCTGGCGGCGCCAGGAGTACCAGAACTCGGGGAAGCCGTGCAGCAGGATCACGAGCGGACCGGAGCCGGCCTCGACGTAGTGCAAGCGGATTCCGGCGCCTACGTCCGCCTTGCCATGGCTGATCTTTTCCTGGACGGCGCTCACAAGAAGACATCGTAGAGCTCACCGTCCGAATCCGATGTCACCTTGTAGGACTGGCTCACGGATATGGAGGATCGTTGTTCGTACTTTTGGTGATAGTGGGGCTGGCCATCGGCGCCCTTGCGGGCGCCCTGGCGGCGATGGCCCTGGCCCGTTCCGATAGGGAGCGTCTACGCACGGAGCTGGAGGCTGTCTCGACCGGCAGCAGGGAGCGGATGCGCGACGAAATGAAGTCGATCTCTGCGGATGTGCTGAAGCAGACCGGCGATTCGCTGGCCCAACGACTGGCCGATCAGCGCCGCGCAGAGGAGGAGCGCGCGGCGGGCGAGATGGCAAGGCGCGCGGAGGAGATCAAGGGCTTGGTCGGTCCGGTCAACGAGAAGTTGGGCAAGGTCGAGCACGAGATCGGCCGCTTGGAGCGCGAGCGCAAGCAGGCTCAAGGCGAACTGGCGAGCATGGTGCGCCAGTTGCACGAGGGCGTGGGCGGATTGCGCCAGGAGACCGGCAATCTCGTCTCGGCCCTGAAGCGGCCCTCGACGCGCGGCTCGTGGGGTGAGATCCAGCTGCGCAACGTGATCGAGATGGCCGGCATGATCGAGCACTGCGATTTCCTTGAACAGAGCACGATTCGCTCCGAAGACGGTCCCCTGCGTCCGGATGTGCTGGTCAAGCTGCCCGGCGGGAAGGTGATCGTGGTCGACTCCAAGGTGCCGCTCGACGCCTATCTCGCCCACCTGGAGGCCCAGACCGATGCCGAGCGGGAAGCGGAGATGGCGCGCCACGCCAGGCAAACGCGCGACCACATAACGAAGCTGGCCTCCAAGGGTTACCAGCGTCAATTCGACACGACTCCCGACTTGGTCGTGATGTTCGTTCCCTCGGAGGGCATCTACCACGCTGCTTTGGCCGAGGATCCGGGCTTGATCGAGTACGGCGTGCACCAGCAGGTCCTGATGGCGACGCCCACCACTTTGATCGGGCTGCTGAGAGCTGTCCACTATGGCTGGCGCCAAGAGCTGATCGCCGAATCGGCACGCGAGATCGCGGAGTCCGCACGCGAGCTGCACCGGCGCATCGGGCGCTTCGTGGACCCGCTTGCCAAGGTCGGCCGCCAGCTGGGCTCAGCGGTTAGCGCCTATAACGAAGCGGTGGGGTCATTCGACAGCCGCGTGATGCCTCAGCTGCGCCGCGTCGAGGAGGCCGGCGCCAAGTCAGAGCGCGAGCTGAGCGCACCGGCGCCCGTGGAGGCCAACCCGCGCCCGCTTGCCTCACAGGCGTTGGCGCTGGAGGATCTGCCCGAGGGGGAGCCGATTTTCAAAAGGATCACCAAGGCCACCGCCACGGGTACGGTCGCAGGCAGCTCATCAACGGCGAAGAACAGTGCGTCGAATGCGATCGCGAGCAGCGCCGCGAGCAATGCTCCCCAAGATTGACGCGGACGAGCGCCCGTCCTCGCCAGCAGCCCGCCGAAAACTCCGGCTACGAACAGATCTCCATAACCCATCACCGCAGAGCCGAAAACCTCCGCTTGCAGGCGGGGCAGGCCTCCGACCGGATGAGCCACGTTGAGCGCGTTGTTGGGAGCCTGCAGGAGGTCTGAGATCACCAGGGCCGAGTCGGCGATGGCCATCGCCACGATCCCGACGGCGAGCCAGCGGGCGGGAGTGACGCCTGCGATCAGGGCGCCCAAGGCGACGCACGAGAGCGCCGACAGGGCAACCGCGGCGCCCTGGCCGGCGAGCCCGCTGCGGTCGGCCCAGGCCAATGCGAACAGGGGCGCCACCAGCACGGCAAACCAAGGCCTGCCTCCGTGCATGAGCCAGCCCAGCGCCAGCGCGGCGAGCAGGGGCACCCCGACGAGCGCGATATACGTGAGCGCCTGGGCGCTTGCCTGTTCGGCTACAAGGCCGATCGCCACGAAACCGATCACCGAAAGCGCGGGTACCAAAGCCCACAGGCGGCTTTGCAAGCGGGCCATCCAGGCCGGCGACCAGGCTCGCGGCAGGGCCACCACCAAGCCCTGGCAGAGCGAGAGCACCCCGATCGAGAGCCAAAACGGAATCACATAGTCAAAATAGAGACGAATGACCCGCTGGGACGACTGGACATGGGAGGAGCGCTCCCAGGCAAACCGCACCCCAACCGTCAACCCGGAGGCGAGCAGTGAGGCGCCCTCGGCCGGCGTGGAGGGTCGCGAACGACGCCCGAATCAGGTCTTTCGGCGTCGCCGCGCAGGCGCTGGGATCGGCGCGATCGTGGTAGTGGCGATCCTGATTGCGGCACTCACATCGCACAAAAGCCCCCAACCGGCCGCGCATGCGAACCGGCCGCACGTGGCTGCCGTGTCGCCCGACCAGGCCGAACGCGCGGCGGCTGCCTTCAAGGCCGAGCAGCGGGCGATCAACTCGGTCTTGGCCTACACGCCGGCGGTCACCAGCGGCGGGTCGAAGGGCAACGAGGTGGCGCTCACCTTCGACGATGGTCCGGGCCCCTATACGCAACAGTTGGTGGCCGAGCTGAACCGGTTGCATGTTCACGCGACGTTCTTCGCGATCGGCAACCAGGAGCAGTACTTCTCGGCGGGCACGGTCGCGGAGGTCGACTCTGGCGATGTGGTCGGCGATCACACCGAGACCCATCCGATGATGGCGAGCCTCTCCCCACACGATCAGTACGAGGAGCTGTTTGAACAGATGGTCCAGGTCGAGGTGCTGGGCGCCAAGCGCCCTCGACTGTTCAGGCCGCCCTACGGCTCGTTCGACCCGACGACCTTCAAGGAGCTGCGCCACCTGCACCTGTTGATGATCTTGTGGTCGGTCGATACCGCCGACTACACCTTGCCGGGCACTCAAACGATCGTGGAAAGGGCTTTGGCCGGCGCCAAGCCGGGGGCGATCATCTTGATGCACGACGCGGGCGGCAACCGCTCGGAGACGATCGCTGCATTGCCCGCGATCGCGAAAGGTCTGCGCAAGCGCGGTTTGCGTCCGGTGACGATCCCCCAGCTGTTGGAGGAGGACCCGCCGCCGCACGGGCAGCCGATCCCGACGAGTCTGACCGGGGGTTGAGCAGCCCGGCGCCCATGCGATCACCGTACGGGCAGAGCACCCGGGAGTAGGATGATCGTGTGAGCGCGTCCGCGCTAAAGGCGCCGCCGATCCTGCATCTCTCCGCATTGGTGGGCAGTCCTTTGCGCGACAGCGATGGCGAGCGTTTGGGCCGGGTTGAGGACGTGATCGTGCGCCTCGGCGGCGTCGGCTATCCGCCGATAACGGGATTCCTGGTGAAGGTCGCGGGGCGTACCTCCTACTTGGGTGCGGACCGCATATCGGCGATCGAGGACGGAGTCACCCTGCACAAGGCCAAGCTCGACCTGCGCCACTTCGAGCGCCGCGAGGAGGAGGTCCTACTCAAGCGCGACGTGCTCGACCGCCAGTTGATCAATGTCGATGGTGCGCGCCTGGTGCGGGCCAACGAGATCGAGCTGGCCGACATCGCGGGCTCTTGGCGCGTAGTCGGCGTGGACACGGGGCCACGCGGGGGATTGCGCCGCTTGCTGCCCAAACCTTTGGGCCGGCGCATCGCGACTGGCGACTTTTTGGATTGGGCGAAGGTCGAGCCTTTCGTGGGCCACGTCCCTACGGTGCGCCTGAGGGTCCCCCATCCCAAGCTTGCGAAGCTGCATCCGGCCCAGATCGCCGATCTGGTGGAGGCCGCCTCGAGGCGCGAGGGGGAGGAGATCATTCAGGCTGTCGGTGAGGACGACAGGGAGCTCGAGGCCGACGTGTTCGAGGAGCTCGACGACCACCACCAGCGCGAGTTCTTGGAGGATCGCCCGGACGAGCAGGTCGCGGAGATCCTCAGCCGTATGGCTCCTGACGACGCTGCCGACGTGGCGGGGGAGCTTGAGGAGGAGCATCGCGAACGCGTGCTTGCCCTGCTGCCTGTCAGCCACCGGATCAAGGTGCGCAAGCTGCTGGGTTATGACCCGGCCGAGGCGGGTGGCTTGATGAGCCCTGAATTCGTGTCGCTGCGGCGGACGACTAGCTCACTCGAAGCATTGGATGCTGTGCGCCTGTCGAAGATCACACCGGAGCTGCTCACGGCCGTGTTCGTGTGCTCGCCCGAGGGAGCTTTGGAGGGCAGTGTTCCGGTGGCGGCGCTCGTGCGCGCGGAGCCGGATCGTCGCTTGAGTGCGCTGGTCAAGCACGAGCTGCCCTCGCTGCGCACCGACGCCTCCTTCGAAGAAGTGGCGCGAGTGATGGCCGACTACAACCTCACTTGCGTGCCTGTGGTGGACGAGCACGAGCACATGCTCGGGATCGTGACGGTCGACGACGTGCTGGAGGCGATGCTCCCGCGCGGCTGGCGTCGACGCTTCGGCCTGCTTGGCGAGGATTGAGCCGTCACAGGCGCTCCTCCCCCGGCCTGATCGCCTGGACCCGAGCCGATTCGGGCATCTTGCACGAAGGCGCCCGCCGGAGCGAGGCTCAGACAACTAGACTCTGCGCCGTGAACGGCTCCAGCACCCAGTTCGATGGCGGTCCGAGTACCGTCCGTCATTCGCCGCATCCGATCGGCCACGCTTGGCCGACCGCGGCTGCCTGCCCGACTCAATCCGCGTAGAGCACGTCTGTTCGCACTGCTGGCCCTGCTCGGGCCGGGCCTGATCGCCGCCAACGCGGGCAACGATGCGGGCGGGATCGCCACCTACTCTTCGGTGGGCGCCAAGTACGGCTACCAGCTGCTTTGGGTGATGGTGTTGATCACGGTCTCGCTTGCGATCGTGCAGAAGCTGGCGGCGCGCATGGGTGTGGTCACCGGCAAGGGCTTGGCGGAGCTGATTCGCGAGGAGTACGGCATTCGCTGGTCTGTGCTGGCCACCACGGCTGTGTTGATCGCGAATATGGGCATCTGCATCTCTGACTTCGTGGGCGTCGGCGCGGCGCTCGGATTGGCCGGGATCCCAGTGCAGATCTCGGTGCCGATCGCCGCGGTGGGCATCTGGGCGATCATCGTGAGAGGCTCCTACAAGTCGGCCGAGCGCACCTTCATCTGGCTGACGATTCCCTTCTTCGCCTACCCGATCGCGGCGATCCTGGCCCATCCTGACTGGGGCGAAGTCGGCAAGGCGATCGTCTCCCCGGAAATCCAGACGGGCGGCACCTACCTGCTGCTGGTGATCGCCACGGCGGGCACCACGATCACCCCTTACATGCAGCTCTACCTCCAGTCGGCCGTAGTGGAGCGGGGGGCGCGCGAGGAGGATCTCCCCCACGAGGAACGCGAGGCGGTGGCGGGCGCCATCTTCGCCAACCTGGTGGCGGGCTTCATCATCATCGCGACCGGCGCGACCCTGTTCAAGCACGGCATTCACGAAATCGGCTCGGCGGCCGGCGCGGCCCGCGCGCTCAGCCCGTTCGCGGGCTCATACGCGGAGGTCCTGTTCGCCGTCGGCCTGCTCGGCGCGAGCCTGCTGGCTTGCGCGATCCTGCCGATCGCAACCTCCTATGTGGTCTCGGAGTCGCTGGGCTATGAAAAGGGGATCGGACGGCGTCGCGAGGAGGCGCCCGTATTCATGTCTTTGATCACCGGCATGATCGCGATCTCAGCCCTGGTGGCGATGGTCCCCGGGGTACCGGTGATCTCGCTGCTGGTGGGGGTACAGGTGGTGAACGGCTTGCTGTTGCCGATCAACTTGTTTTTCATCTGGCGCCTATCGCGCTCGCGGAGGGTGATGGGCGAGCGTCGCAGCAAGGGCATGTTGGACGGCGTGGCGGGCATCACGGTCGTGGTCACCTCGACCTTGTCCGTGATTCTGGTTGCCGTCACTCTCACCGGAATTTGATCCTTAGGGAAGACCGTGCCGCATGCGGCACGGTCCCGGAGCATGCGCCGGCTGGAACAGCTCAAAAGAGTCACGTGTGAGACTGCCAGCCCACATGCGCCGGCTGGAACCAGCGTTTACCCCTCACACAACAAAGCGGCCCCGATCGCCCCACCAAGATCTCCGAGGCTAGCCAAGCGCAACATCGGTGGATGGTCGTCCCCCAGCAGGTGGGGCTTCATCGCCGCCAAGATCCGCTCGAGCATCGGCTCGCCGAAGCGCGACCCCAAACCGCCCCCCAGCAGCACCAGCTCGACATCGAGCAAATTCACGGCGGACGCGACACCGCTCCCGAGCGCCTGCACCGCTCGCTCGATCAAGCGCTCGGCGAGTTTGTCGTGGTGGCGCAAAGCGTGCTCCCACACGCCGCTTGAGAGTGTCTGGCGCCCGCGCTCGCGCATGATCTCGAACAGGTCGGTGTGGTGGCCCCTGTCCACGAGGCGCTTGGCCTTGGCTTCCATCGAGCGCCGACCGGCGTAGGCCTCCATGCAGCCTCGTCGCCCGCACCCGCAACGGGCGCCGCCCTGCTTGACGACCATGTGGCCGATCTCTCCGGCGTCGCCACGACCGTGCCATAGCTTGCCATCGAAAGCTACGCCACCGCCCACGCCGGTACCCCAGAAGACCGCCAGCAACGAGCTCACGCCCCGACCGGCACCCAGCATCAGCTCGGCTTGGGCGGCAACCGACACGTCGTTGCCGAGCTTGATCTGCGGACCGAGGCGCTCGCCCAATATCGCCCCCAAGGGCACGGGATGCTCCCATTCGGGCAGGTTGGGGGCGCTCGCGAGACTGCCAGACGCCTCGTCGACGACGCCGGGAACTCCCACACCGATGCCGTCGAGATGAGCTACATCGATCCCCGCCGAAGCGCCCGCTTCGGCCATGCAGGCCACGAGCGCATCGATCACCGCCGGCGGACCCCCCTTGTGTGGCGTGAGCCGGCGCGCCTGTCCAAGCACCGAGCGATCGTCGCCGCGCATGACGATCGTCTGTATCTTCGTCCCCCCCAGGTCGATCCCGCCGTAAGTGGGCATCGCGAGGACTTTATCCATACTTAGGGGCTTCTTCGCCCCCTCTTACGCGCTGACCCCAAGATCGAAGGTGGCGATGACCAAGCACCCAGGACGCCCTTGGCTCAATTATCTGCTGGGCCTGCTGTGCGTGGGAGCGCTCGTGGCCGCCATCCTCGTGGTCGGACCGGCCTCTGGCAGCCAGCCCGCGGCGGCACGCACGGCCAAGGCCTCGCTTGGCGTAGTCCAGGCAACGGTGTCGGGCAGCGGCAACCTGCAGCCCGCCTCTCAACTCAACCTGGGCTTTAGGACAGGTGGCACAGTCACCCACATATATGTCACCCAAGGCGAGCACGTGACCGAGGGTCGCCTCCTGGCCGAACTCGACCCTTCCAGCGCGGAAGTCACTTTGGAACAGGCCAGGGCGACTCTGCTTTCCCTGAAGGCGACCTTGGCCAAAGAAGAAGAAACCGACGGGGAAGGCTCGAGCGCCCCGAAAAACGAAACCGCCCAGACCGGCTCCAAAGGCGCGAGTAAGCAGCCTGGCTCGAATAATGCCTCGCAAACCTCCACCTCGCAAGGTTCGACCTCCACGATCAGCACCGCCACCCGCGAAGCGAACCTCGCGTCAGCAAGGGCTGCAGTGAAAAGCCAGGAACTGACGGCGCGAAGCGACGAAGAAGCGGTGGCCGACACCAAGCTCCTTGCGCCCGAAGACGGCACGATCGTAACCCTCTCGGGCCAGGTGGGAGAAGTCGTCTCGGCCAGCGGCACCACTAAGGCATCCAGTGGCAGCGGGTCCTCGGGTGCGTCGGGCTCGGGGACGTCCGCCACGGGCGGGAGTTCCTCGTCCGCCCGCTCGGGCGGCGCCAGTTCGAGCGGATCGACGGGTTCTTCGAGCTCGTCCGGCTCTTCGAGCACCGCGTTTGCGGTCCTGAGCGACCTCTCCTCCATGCATCTGGTCGTAGCCCTCAGCGAATCGGAAATCGGCAACGTGACAGTGGGTCAGATCGCGACCGTTACGGTCGAAGCGCTGAATGGACGCAAGCTGGCCGCCCACGTCATCGAAGTGGCGACCCTCTCGACGAGTAGCAGCGGCGTGGTGAGCTATGACGTGACCTTTGAACTGGACCAGATGGCCGACGACTTGAGGCCCGGCATGAGCGCCACAGCCGAAGTCGTGGTCAAGCAGGCCGAAGGGGTGAGCGTGCCCACCAGCGCAATCTCGGCCGGTTCGGTGACGGTGGTTCGCGGCGCCAAGCACGTGCGCCAACCAGTCGTCACAGGCCTGGCCGGCAACACCTCGACGATCGTTCTAAGCGGCCTGAAGGCCGGCGAAACGGTGGTCTTGCCGGCGGCGGTGAGCACCAGCTCGGCGACCAGTCTCACGTCGCGTCTCAGCCGCCTCACCGGCGGCGGTGGTGGCGGTGGGCTCGCGGGTGGCGGACTGGGAGGCGGCGGTGGCGGCGCGTTCTTCAGGGGTGGCGGTTGAGGGGCCCCGTGATCCAGGTGCATGGGGTCTCCAAGGTGTTCGAACTTGGCGAGATCCGCGTGCAGGCCCTGCGCGGGGTCTCGTTGCGCATCGAGACGGGCGACTTGGTGGGGATCATGGGTAGCTCGGGCAGCGGCAAGAGCACGCTCATGAACATCCTTGGTTGCTTGGACATCCCGAGCAGTGGCCGCTACGAAATCGACGGAGTGGATGTGGGCGAGATGGACGAGGACGACCTGGCCGACCTGCGCAACCGCAAGATCGGCTTCGTCTTTCAAAGCTTCAACCTGGTGGCACGTACGAGCGCGATCGACAACGTGGAGCTGCCACTGGCCTACGGCGGCCTGAACCGCACCGAGCGCCGGCGCCGCGCGGAAGCGGCTCTGAAGTCGATGGGCATGGGCAACCGCATGCACCACCAGCCCTCCGAGCTCTCAGGTGGCCAGCAGCAGCGCGTGGCGGTGGCGCGGGCGATCGTCACAAATCCAGCGCTGATCTTGGCCGACGAGCCGACGGGCAACCTCGACTCGCACTCCACCGAAGAGGTGTTGCGCATCTTCAGCCACCTCAACCAAGAAGGACGTACCGTCGTCTTGATCACCCACGAGCCCGATGTCGCCGCCCAGACCAAGCGTGTCGTGCGCTTGAGCGACGGCGAGATCGTCGAGGACGAGCGCACCTTGGGCGTGCACGATGCTCCACCGGTCGTGCACGCCCAGAAGTCTGCGCACCCGCTCGGCACCGGCACTGCCGAGGCGCGACCATGACCTGCCTCTGGTTTGGTGTGCTGCAACGCGCCAGCGTGTTCCGATCCACCTCAGATCCCGATATTGGGGAGCCTGAGCCATGATCGGACCGGGCACGCTGGGCATAGCCTGGAGCGGCATCACCACGAACAAGCTGCGCTCCGGGCTTACGATCCTCGGCATGACGATCGGCGTGGCCTCGGTGATCGTGCTGATCGCCGTGGGCAACGGCTCTTCACATGCTGTCCAGTCACGCATCCAGAGCCTTGGCACCAACGTCCTGATCGTTATGGGAAGTGGCGGCGGCTTCCGTCTCGGTCCACGCGCGAGCACGGGGACAAGCGTGTCCTTGACCAAGCAGGACGCCGCAGCCCTGCAGAACCCGAGCCTCGCCCCGGACGTCAAGAGTGCCTCACCGGTCGTCAACGCAAATGGCGTGACGCTTGTGTCGGGAAGCTCGAGCTATGAACCGTCCTCGTTCGTGGGCACCACCCCCTCTTACCTGAGTGCGCACAACTACAAAATCGCCGAAGGCTCCTCCTTTACCGAAGCGGATGTGAGCGATCACAAGCGCGTGCTTGTGATCGGCCCTAGCGTGGTCGAAGAACTGTTCGCCGGACAGAGCGCGATCGGCCAGGCGATCAAGGTGAACGGCAGCAACTTCGAAGTCGTCGGCGTCCTCGCCTCCAAGGGCACGAGCGGCATCACCAATGAGGACGATGTCGCTATGGCGCCGATCACCACCACCCAAAGCACCCTGAGTGGAGTTGGCCCGATCGACTCGATCACCGTGCAGGCCACCTCGGAGTCCTCGCTCAACGCGGCCGAAGCGCAGGTGAGCACGATCATCGAGGAACGCCACAAAATCACCGACACCGCGGAACCGGGTTTTCAGGTGCTCAATCAAGGCTCGCTCTTGGAAACCTCGAATTCCACCAGCAGCGTGTTCACAACCCTCCTCGGTGAGGTCGCCGCGATCTCACTACTGGTGGGTGGGATCGGCGTCATGAACATCATGCTGGTGAGTGTCACCGAGCGCACCCGCGAGATCGGCATCCGCAAGGCGGTCGGGGCTCGACGCAGCGACATCCTCATTCAATTTCTGACCGAGGCGGTGCTTGTGTCCTTGATCGGCGGCCTTACCGGCGTCTTGCTGGGCGTGATCGGTAGTCAGTTCGAAATCGCCGGGGTGCGCCCCGAAATCGCCACCTATTCGATCTTTCTGGCGTTTGGGGCCGCGGCCCTTTCGGGTCTGTTCTTCGGTACTTACCCGGCCGCGCGCGCAGCCTCGCTCAGACCGATAGAGGCGCTGCGCTTTGAGTGATAGTCCTTCCCCCCAAGAGGAGTCCGCGATGTCTACTGAGCAAGCCCCAGGCGAACAGCAGGAGCAGTGGCTGCAGGAGCCGCCAGAGCCTGAACTGCCGCGTAGGCCTCGCCGGCGATTGTCGAAGATGGGTGGGAATCCCATACAACTTGCCTTGACTGGAGTGCTTCTGCTCGCCTGCGGTTTCATCGGTGGCGTGCTCGTGGAGAAGGGCCAGAGCTCCTCCGGGTCCTCCGCCGGCGCTTCGGGCTTCGCAGCGCGCTTTGCCTCTTTGCGCGCCGCGGGCGGCGGTTCAGGCACGAACTCAGCCGGGACGAGCAGCGGCAGCGGTGGCCGCGCCGCGAGCTTCTTCGGGGACAGTGGCGGCGGCGCGGGCGGCCTTGGCGCGACGATCGGCCAGGTTGCCTATGTGTCGGGGTCCACCTTGTATGTGACCAACGCGGAAGGCAATACGGTCAAGATCAAGACCTCGGATGCATCGACGGTGAGCAAGACAGTCAAGTCCGATGTCAAAGGCATCCACCCAGGGGAAACCGTGATCGTGACCGGCAGCCCAGGCTCGGGCGGCGCCGTCCAGGCCGGATCGATCCGCGTCAGCGAAGCCGGTGCAGGCGGCGACTTGGGAGCTCTGTTCGGTGGCGGTGCGCGGGGAGGCGAAACGCATTCGAGCGGCGGGTCCTCGGGCTCGGGCGGCGGAACCTCGGGCTCGGGCGGCGGGTCCTCAGGCTCGGGCGGCGGGTCCTCAGGCTCGGGCGGCGGAACCCCAGGTTCGGGCGGCGGCGAACCAGCGTTGTTTGGAAAGTAGACGTGCGACAGTTCAACCATCAATAGATCGGCAAATGAGGAGTTAGATGCCCCCCTTCGACGATGATTCGCGCCCGCTCAGAAGTGCGGACACTCGGCAGAGCACACCCCTGCGCACCAAATCCCCCCAGGAGCCCTCCAAGAGCAATGACCGGACGGGACGTCGAGCCGTCATGCGCAAGCAGGCGGCCGGGATGTTCGCAATTCTGGGGCTTGCCTGCCTTGGCTTGGCCGCCTGTGGCGGCTCGTCGGGGAACTCCTCCAACGCGGCCGCCACTGCTGCCTCGACGACCGGCTCCGCCGCGGGCGCATCTACCGGCACCACTGCCACGGGTGGATCCTCCGCCGCGGCTGGAGCTGGGCGCCGGCGCTTTACAGCGATCCGCGAATGCCTGCAAAAGAACGGTGTGACGCTACCCCAGCGCACCCCCGGTTCAGGTGCTCCCGGCGGTGGCATTCCGGGCGCCGGTGGCGGGCCGGCGCTACCGAAGGGCATGACCCGAGCCCAGTTCGAAGCCGCCCTGAAGAAGTGTGGCGGCGGCAATTTCGGAGCACGCTTCGGCCGCAATGGAGGGGCGGGCTTCAATCGCGTCAACAGCCCGATCTTCAGGGCCGCACTCACCAAGTACGCGGCGTGCCTGCGTCAGAACGGCGTCGACATTCCTGCGCCGAACACATCCGGCAAAGGCCCCATATTCAGCACGAAGGGCATCGACACGTCGAGTGCCAAGTTCAAGACAGCCACGATGAAGTGCCGAGCCGGTCTGGCCGGCGCGTTTCGGCGGCCTCAGGGCGCCGGCGGAGCGTACGGCGCAACCCCACCAACCGCAGGCGGGAGGCCCAGGAGCGCGGAAGCCTCTCGTTAGAGAGATTGACTTCAGGGCAACGTGCGGGCGTTGGACCCGCTGTGGCCCGGAGGGGCGGGCTTGTCGCGTATCGCCGCAGAGGTCGGCTTGTGTGGCACGTGGGGCTGTTGCAAAGCACCCGCCTGACCGATCAAGCGCTGCCACTCGACCGAGTTCAAGACGAGATTGGCGGGAGCGGTCGCACTGGAGGTGCCCCCGGGCGTGGCCGAGCCGCCGGGCTTGGCGCTCGCAGTCTTGCTGACCTTGGCTTTCGCGATATGGCGAGGCAGCTCGACCTCGATGTAGGTGGAGCGATCGGGGCGAGCGAGGGTGCTGGGCGCGCCCGGATACTCCATCAGGCTGACGATCCGCTTGGGCGCGAACCTGTGCCCTACCGTGAGCAGCGTACGAATCGTGACGTCGGTGATCGTGCCCGCTCCCTGGTGGCCGGAGATCGGGATGCCGTTGATCGCTGCGATATCCAGCGTGCCGGCCGCCGGGAAGACGGTCCGGGGGCCGGCCGGGCTGGGCGCGATGTGCCCACAGCGCAACTCCCCCACGGTCGGCTTGAGCCCGCTTCGCGAGAGGAACACAAGCAGGGCAAGCGCTTGGCGGCTGACTTTGCCGGAGGCGACCTGGGTGCGGTCGCAGTGGCCCAGATGGATACCCGGGTCAGCAAGGACGGCGCGCTCCAGTTCTGGCAGCGAGAGCAGGAACGCGTCACTCGCGGTCGCCCCGTCGAGTACGGGCCCGTCTTTGGCGCCTTGGGGATGAAGCGCCACGTCGAGCTGGCGCCAATTGGCGAGGATCGGCTCGGGGTCGATGGCACTCTGCGCACCGACCGGGCGGATCGCAAAGCGCATACTTGCCTGCTTGGTTTCCCCACCGTCGCCAAGATGACCGAGTACGGTGCCCTGGGCTACGACCGACCCACGAGCGAGCTTCATCCAACCACCCGTGTCGGGCTGCCTGCCTGCCCTGATCCGGGCTGCGGCGAGCGCATCGGGGTTGCCGGGGTGCGCGAAGACTCGCACCTTGCCGGCGTCCACCGCAGCTTCCGTACCACCGGCGCCCGTTTCCCGGGCCGCAGCGCTCGCAGAGGAACCAGGTTGCTTCAGATTTGTGTGAGCGCCCTGCTGCTTGTGGGCCACGTGCAGCGTGACGGGAAGTTGGCGCCCGCCGCTGGCAGCCTGCTTGGGGGCGGGGTCGCTGGCCGATTCGCCGCTCGGGAGTGATCCTGTGGGGACTTTCACCTGGGTTGGCTTGGGCAGGCGGTAGCGCGGTGCGATGCTGCCGAGGCCTGCATAGGTGAACAGGTCTCCGTAGGTGTCGCGCAGCACCACGTAGTGGCCCAGCTTGCGTGACGCGCCGATCCCAACGATGCGGCCATCCTCGACCGCAACAACGGGCGCTTTTTCGCCGGCAAGCAGCTCGGACAATTGTGAAGGCGGCGCGGCGGCGTTCAAAGCCCTTTCGGCGCGAGCGGCGCTAACGGCAGGAGACGGCGCCGGCGTTGAGCCGGGCAGAGCCGCCGCATGGGCGGCCTGACTGCTCGCCGTGGAGGGCGTGGAGGCACCGGAGTGACTCGGGGCGGCGCCGGCCGTATCACTCGCGGCGCCGGCGGGCGAGGGAGCCAGGACCCCCTGGAAGATCTTCCCGGTCGGACCCAAGATCGCGCCTGTGACAGGCAGGCTCCCCTCGGTGAGCCCTGTCAGCGTGGCGATCACCGAAGCGGGATAGCTCGCGAACAGACGCGCGCGGAGCAGCACCGATTCGACGTAGGCATCGGAGTGGTTGTAGGCAAGGATCGCCCTACGCAGGTCGGTCGAGGCGCCGGCCGCGTGCAGGTAGCGCGCCGCCGCGAAGATCGCGTCGACCGGGTTGTAGGGGTCGGCGTAACCCGCGCCCAAGGCATCCACCCCATATTGCAGCCAGGTTTCGGGCATGAACTGCATCCATCCGACCGCGCCGGCCGTGGAGACCGACAGATCGCTGCCGAAATTCGTCTCGACTTCGTTGATGGCCGCCAATACGGGCCAGGGCACGCCGTACTGGACCGCAGCAGCCTGGTAGATCGGGAGCAGGAACAGCGGGATGCGGTAGAAGTCGAGGGCCTGCGCGGAGGCGGCCGAGCCGGCGATTGCCGCGGCAAGCGCGCTCTGCTGGGCCGCCGCCAACTGTGGGGCTATCGCGATGTTGGTCGAGCCATTCGCGGGGGACGTTGCCGGCACCGGGGTGGTTGTGGCTGTGATCGTGGTGGTCTGAGTACCTTCGCTGGATTGCTGGGTGCGCTGGACGACGACTCGCGGGGCCTTGGTGCGGTGGGACGGCGCCGGCGTGCTCGCCGGTGTGGTCTGGCTACTGGAGGGTGTTGTCGTGGTGGTGGTCTGCGTGGGGGTGTTTTGGGCGCTCAGCGGAGTGCTCGCCACCGGGGTCGAAGCCGTCGTCGTTTCAGTCGGAGCCGGAGCCGGAGTCGTCGTCGTGGGCGTGGTGCTGGTCGTCGATTGGGTAGGGACTTCCGGTGCAGGCGTGGTCGAGGTCTCGGTCGAAGTGCCTGTGCCGGCCTGAGGGTCGGCCGCGAGTGCGCCTCCCGACAACGGTCCACCCAGGCCGGCTACGGTCAAACCGCCTCCCGCAAGGGCTGAGAGGATCGTGCGGCGCATCCACACAGGCGCACCCTTGGAGACGCACCCTGAAGGGCGCAGGCGGGCAGCCGCGGCCGCGCGAGCATCGTTCACGCCTGACATAGCTGGCCCCTGCTCATTGTGGTCTCGTCCCATGGTCGCGTTTTGGAGCAGGGCACCCAAGGCCCCGAGCGCCCCCTGACGCAATTCATATCGGCAGAGAAGCACGCCTTGGTAAAGGATTCGTAATCGGAGTCGCGATTGAGCGGTGCGATTGCGGGGTGTATGTGTATGGAAACCACCACAGCGGGAGAGCGACCGGACTGTACCGATGCCCGAGGCGTTAGCCTGGAACCTGGCCGAATTGGCCGAGTTGGCGCACGTCCGCTTGCAAAAGAAGCTACGCTTGATCGATGGAAGCGATCTTCTCGGTTATCCAGGTTTTCTTCGCGGTCGGGCTCATCTTCCTGGTGCTGATGCACTCGGGCAAGGATTCGGGTCTTTCGGGCGCCTTCGGCGTAGGCAGCGGCCAGGGCCCGCTCGGCGGCGGCTCGATGGTCGAGCGCAACCTCAACCGCTGGACGGTCGGCTTCGCGATCCTGTTCGCCTTGAACACGATCCTCCTGCTCAAGAAACCCTGGTAGAGGCTGCACACGCCGGCAAGCGGCGTGCACGGGATGCGGAAGCTCAAGAAACCTTGGTAGTCGGCTCACCCGGCCTACTTCGGGGAATTGGTGCTCTGCTCCTCCCCCGCACGCGGTCACTCGGCGTCTGGCTCCTCGCGCTCGCCGTCCAAAGCGTCCAGCCGATCGAGGATCTCAACCGCCTCGGCGCGTAGGGCTCCGTTGACGGCGTCATAATCCTCGGTGGACAGCTTGCCCGTGCGGTAATCGAGCTCGGTGTCGCGGATCTCGCGGTACTTTGCCTCTCGGGCGACCTCCAGCTCGCTACGCGCGGGCGCCTGCGAATCGTCCAGCTCGCTTGGATCGCGCGGGGTGTGTGCGGTGAACAGCGGCCTGCTCACGACCGCGATCACGACCGCTAGCAGGATAAGCGTCAGGACAGCGACGACGGCCCCCACCCGCCTTTATGCGCGCGCGAGGTCCCGCGCGGCGCGGCTGCGCGCTCGCACGCTCACCCGTCGGCGCACCGCGCTCGGCGCCGGCCACAGCGCGATCAGGCTACCGCCAAGGACGATGCCTCCGCCGATCCAGATCCATAGGACCAAGGGCGAGACGATCAGCTTGAACTGGGCGGGCGGAGGCGCCTTCAGGTATTCACGCTCGAGTACGGCCAAGGCAATCATGCCCTCGTCGGGCCGTATGTAGGGGATCGTCCTGTTGGCGATCGTCATGATCCGTTGCAGGCGCGGAGTGCTGATGTCGGGCGCGATCGCGCTCCACACGTCGCGCGTCACTCCTGAGTTCATGCTGACGTGGCTGACCGCTTGGCCACCGATCAGGTGACTGACCGAGCCTTCGCTCGGATCACCGGAGTCATAGAAGCCCTCGCTTGGCGAGAGCGTCGCGACATGCTTGCCTGCCTTGCTCACGTCGAGCACGGCGCCGAGGCTCATCGTGGCGCCGGTGTGAGCCTTGTCGGACTGGGAGGTGATCGTGGCGATCGGGCGCACGTAGCGGACTCCATAGGCGCCCACCTTGGTCGATTGACCCGGCGAGAGACTCAGCTCGGAGACGTGCTGAAACGAGGAGGAGGCCGCGACTCCTACGAACAGGACCGCAATCCCGATATGGACGATGTAGCCGCCGTAGCGCCTGCGGTTGCGTTTGACGAGCGCCACGAGCGCGGTCGGGACCGGCTCGCCCGCGATCGCCCTGCGCACCCGCACGCCACGCCAATACTCCTGGCCGACGCTGCCAAGGACAAAGGCCGCACAGCAGAACATCGCTATCGCGAACGGTTTACCGGCGCTGACACCCGCAAGGAGCAGCACCGTCAAAGTGATCAGGGCCGCCAGGACCGGTGCCATGAAGTTGCGGCGCGCATTGGCGAAAGTCGCCTTGCGCCACGCGATGACGGGACCGATCCCGCTGAGCAAGACCAGAACCAGCGCAAGCGGCACCGTGTAGCGGTCGAACCAGGGCGGCCCGACCGAGGACTCGTGGCCGGTGAGCGCTTCGGAGATCAGCGGGAAGTAGGTGCCCCAGAAGATCACAAAGCACAGACCCACGAGGACCAGGTTGTTGGCCAGGAAGACCGACTCTCGCGAGAGCAGGGAATCCAGGCGATGCTCGCTGCGAAGCATCTCCCGGCGTGAGCTGACCAGATAGATCGACCCTATGACGAGCACGCCGATCAGGACCACGAAAGGCACCCCGAGTGTGGCGCCCCCGAAAGCGTGGATCGAGCTGAGAACGCCGCTGCGCACCAGGAACGTGCCCATGATCGCGAGCGTGCCCGTGGCGAGCACCAAGGAGACGTTCCACACCTTCAGCATCCCCCGCTTCTCCTGGATCATCAGCGAATGCAGAAAGGCGGTGCCCGTGAGCCAAGGCATCAGAGAGGCGTTCTCGACCGCGTCCCAACCCCAGTAGCCACCCCAGCCCAGCTCCGAGTAAGACCAGCGCGCTCCGAGCATGATGCCGACACCGAGGAACAACCAAGCGGCGAAGGCGAAGCGACGCGTCGCCCGGATCCACTCGGCGTCGACTTTGCGCGCGAGCAGTGCGCCCATGCCAAAAGCGAGCGGCACGATGCACAGGGTGTAGCCCGAATAGAGCATCGGCGGGTGAATCATCATGCTCGGATGGCGCAGCAGAGGGTCGAGGCCCACACCGTCGGCGGGCGCCGGGTTGGTGGTGGCAAAGGGCGTGGCATAGAAGATCATCAAGGAGATGAAGAAACCGCCGAAGCCGAGCAGGATCGCCGTGGCGTAGGCGCTCACCTCGCGCATCCGCTTGCGCGTCAAGAACAGGACGAGACTCGACCACAGCGACAGCAGCCATGCCCACAGGAGCAGAGAGCCTTCCTGGGAAGACCACACCGCCGCCGCCCTGTAGAAGGTGGGCGTCGTCGTGCTGGAGGTGTCGGCGACGGTGTTGAAGCTGAAGTCGTTGCGCAGGAACGCCAGCTCGAGCACCAGGAAGGCGACGGTGAGAATGCCCGCCAAGGCGTATACCGAGCGCCGTCCGGACTCCGAGAACTCGGGCCGGTGGGCCCGTACGCCGTAGATCGAGGCGCAGATCCCGTATGCACACACGCCAAGCGCCAGGACCAGGCAGGCGCCGCCGAGCAGGGCCATCAGGAGCTCGTCGTCTGGCTCGGCGTTTCCTTGTACTTGGACGGACACTTCGTGATCAAGGAGTCCTGCTGGCCCACGTAACGTGTCCCTTGCTTCTCGACGGTCACGATCACCTCGCGCCCTTCACGGAAGGGGCCGGGCACCTCTCCGGTGTAGCTGAGTGGGACCGCGGCTCCCCCGGCGCGATCCTGGATGCTGAAGTAGAGCGTCTGGTCTTCGTGGCGTACGGAACCGGGCTTGACCTTGCCGGTGAGCTGGTAGGCGTGTCCCGGCACCGCTTCGCGCACGAGCTGGCTGGGTGTGACGGTCGGGCTGGCGGCGCTGAAGCTGGTGTAGATCAGGGCGCTCGCGAGGATCACGGCCGCGCTGAGGGCCACCACCAGCCGCACCGTTCGCTTGCGAGCGGGGTTCATCGGCGCTGATTATCACAGAAGCGCCCGGGCGCCAGTCCCAGCAGCGGACCATCCGGGCCGGTCGGTCGACTAGGAAATATTGGCTTGACACCGAAACCTTTGGACATCGGGCGCGTCATAAGAGATAGAGATCGATGAGAACAAGCCTTCTACATCCGCTGACAGCCTGGCGCCAACACGAGCAGGCGTCCTGCCCGCCGGCCGCACCCGATATCGCGGTGCGCCGCAACCGAGACGCCGGTGGACCGCTCGACGAAGCGTGCTACCCATGCTCGTGCGGTTTTTTCTTCATCGCGCCGGTCTCGACCAGTGTGCGGTGCCCGCACTGCGGCACGACACAGGCCTGGTAGACCTCGCGTCCCACGGACCCGGTAGACCTCGCATCCCGCAGGCCTGGTAGACCTCGCGTCCGCGGTCAGCCGGTGGTCACCTGGCTCAGGCGATGAGCAGCCTCGGCTAGTCGATCGTCGCCCCAGAACAGCTCTCCGTCAATGGCAATGGTTGGCACGCCGAACACGCCTAGGGCGTGTGCGGCGTCGGTGGCTTCGCGCAGGGCGAGCTTGACGACGGGATCCTGCGTGGCAGCCTCCGTCTCCTGCGCATCCAGACCGGCATCGACGGCCGCCTCGATCACGTTGGCGGGAACACTCAAGTCCTCACCCAGCTGAAAGGCGCGCCGAAAGGCCGAGAGCGTGAACTCGCGTCCGCGTCCGACGCAGAAGGCGAAGGTGGCGGCACGCATCGCCATCAGATAGTTGCTCGGCCAAGGGTCCGGCCAGCGCACCGCCCGCAGGCCATATGTACGCGCACGACGCTCCACTTCGGCCATGCCGGTCTGCCGTCGCTCGTGGCCCTCGAGCGACCAGGAGGAGCGTCCGTTGAGCTTGAACAAGGCTCCAAGCGACACCGGCTGCCACGCGACGTCCGGCAGAACCTCGCCGAGACGCTCAGAGGCAAGGTAGGCGAACGGCGAGCCGAGGTCGAAATAGAAAGTCGCTTGCGCCAACTCGACCGCCGGTCTCGCCGTTCCGGATTCCCGCTTCCCCGAGTCTGCCCTACTTGATGTGCATCCCCGAGATGGCGCGAGAGATCACCAGCTGCTGGATCTCGGCAGTCCCCTCGAAGATGTCATAGATCTTGGCGTCGCGATGGAAGCGCTCGACGGGGAACTCGCGGGTATAGCCGTTTCCGCCGAGGATCTGGATCGCGCGCTCGGTGACCCATACTGCGACCTCGCCGGACTTGAGCTTTGACATCGAGCCCTCGGCGTTCTCGAAGGGAACCTGGTTGCGGCCCATCCAGGAGGCGCGCCACACAAGCAGGCGGGCGGCGTCGAGCTCCATCTTCATACGTGCAAGCGTGAAGGCGATCGACTGGTTCTCGATGATCTTCTTGCCGAACTGTTCGCGCTCCTTGGCGTAGTCGAGCGCATACTCGTAGGCCGCCCTGGCGATGCCCAAGGCCTGCGAGCCGACCGTGGGGCGCGAGGCCTCGAAGGTGGCCATCGAAGCGTTGGACTTGTTCTTCTTGCCCTCCTTCGCGCGGGCAAGGCGTTCGTCAAGCTTCTCCTTGCCGCCGAGCACATAGTTCTCGGGGATGCGACAGTCGTCGAGGTAGACGTCGGCTGTATGAGAGGCGCGCAGGCCGTGCTTTGAGACCTTGGCGCCTTCGGAGATGCCCTTGGCTTCGCTCATCGGCACCACAAAGGCAGCGTGACCGCGGGAGTTCAGCTCGCGGTCCACCGTGGCGATCACGACGTGCACGTCGGAGATGCCGCCGTTGGTGGCCCAGGCCTTCTGACCGTTGAGGATCCACTCTTTGGTGGCCTCGTCGAACTTGGCCGTAGTGCGCAGCGCGCTCACGTCCGAGCCGGCGTTGGGCTCGGAGGAGCAGAAGGCGGCGACCTTGATGTCCTCTGGCGTGCCGAAGCAGCGCGGGATCCACTCGCCGATCTGCTCGCCGGTGCCTTGACCGAAGATCGCGGCCACCGCGAGCGAGGTGCCCATGATCGCCATGCCCATGCCGGCATCGCCCCAGAAAAGCTCCTCGTTGACGATCGGCAGGGTGAGGCCGGTCGGGTCGGCAAAGAATTGGGCCAGGCCCTCGAAGCCATACAGACCGATCTTGGCCGCCTCTTCGATGATCGGCCAGGGGGTCTTCTCCTTCTCGTCCCACTCGTGCGCTGCAGGACGCATCACGTCAGCGGCGAAGCCATGGACCCACTCGCGTATGTCCTTCTGGTCTTGGCTGAGGGCCATCGAGAAGGCGACGTCTTTGCCGGCCGAGCTTGTGATCGCCTCGACTGCGGCCTCGGCGGCCTCGGTCGCCTCGCTGGCGGTTACGTCGGTTGCTGACATGGGACGAAAGCTCCTTTGCTGGCTTGGTGACGTGGTGGGACTGACATCGAACGGTCGACCGGCGATCCGACCTTCTGCCGGACTCGCCTCCCGACTGTGACGCGCAAGCTAACAGCGAAGTCGGGGTCGAGCGAGAACGGACGGGCCTCGGCTCGACACGTTCATGCTAGCAAAGCGTAAACGGTTGTCAAATGCGAGATTGAACGCCGTTTACATTCACGATATAGTCGGCAGAGATGGCCAGCGCGCCCAGCTACCAAGAGTCCCCTCCGAGCCGCGCCTCGCGCCGCAGAGAGCGTGAGCGCGAGATCATCGCGGCCACTCGACTGCTGTTCGACGAACGTGGCCTCCAGGACGCCCCGATCGAGAGCATCGCACGTGCTGTTGGGATCAACAAGGCTCTCATCTACAGACACTTCTCTTCCAAGGAGGAGCTGTATGTGCTGACCCTCTCCAGCTACCTGGCCGACTTGTCCGGTCGCTTGGAGGACGTACCGCTTGAGCTCGACCCGGTGGCACGCCTGGAGGAGGGCTGGGTGCGCTACACAGACTTCTGCCTTGAGCACCCTGCGTTCCTGGATTGTGGCCTGTCTTTGATGCGCCGCTCGGGAGAGGAGTTGCGCGAGACCATCTCCGACGCCACCTGGATACGCCTCGGCCAGAACATGGCAGCCTGCCTGGGCAAGCTCTCGAATATCCTCGCCGAAGGCGCCGACCAGGGCGTATTCGAGGTGGAGGATCCGGACTTCACGGCCAACCAGCTGTATGCCCAGACGCTGGGCACTATGCACCTCGCCCGCATCGGCGTTGGCGTGCGGACCACTGGCGGTGGCATCCCTGAACCGTTTGCGATCGACCCGCAACGCGTGCAGCGCGCCTGCATCGACGCGGTGCTCGCCTCGGTCGGCGCCCGTCGCTGTCTCTGAGCCCAACCCAAACTAAATCGCTAATCCCGATCCAGTTTGTGGTGTTAGACTGCGTCGCTCATCTTCATGTCTCCGATGCAGAAAGTGGCTATGCGCAAAAGCAACCGTTCGTCCTTGCTGACCCGCCGAACTCGCTCCACCCTCTCGCTGATCGCGTTGGGGGCGGTGACATTCGGTCTGCTCGCGTGCGGCTCCTCCACCAGCAACAAAGAACTCACCTTGGTCGCCTATTCCACACCTCAGGGCGCATACGCAAAGCTGATTCCCGCCTTCACGGCCACAAGCGACGGCAAAGGGGTCAAGTTCAACCAGTCCTATGGTCCCTCCGGAGATCAGAGCAGGGCGGTCGCTGCCGGCCTGAAAGCGGATGTCGTGAACTTCTCGCTGGAACCGGACGTAACACGCTTGGTCAAGGCGGGCCTTGTTTCCTCTGATTGGAACCAGAACGCCACCCACGGCTTCGTGACCAACTCGGTCGCCGTCATCATCGTGCGCAAGGGCAATCCCAAGCACATCACCAGCTGGAGCGACCTCGTCAAGCCGGGTGTGCAGGTCGTGACCCCCAACCCATTCACCTCGGGCAGCGCGCGCTGGAACATCATGGCCGCCTATGGGGCCCAGATCAAGGAAGGCAAGACGCCCGCCGAAGCGGAGGCATACCTGAAGCAGCTGTTCCATAACGTGGTCAGCCAGGACAGCTCTGCACGCAACGCCTTGCAAACGTTCCTGGCGGGGCGCGGTGACGCCTTGATCGACTACGAGGATGAGGCGATCGCCGACCAGAAGAAGGGCTCGCCGATCGAATATGTGATCCCCAAGTACACAATCCTGATCCAGAACCCGATCGCGATCGTGGGCAACGGGAACACGGCCGAGGCGCAGAAGTTCGTCAACTACCTGCTCTCCCCCGCCGGCCAGCAGATCTGGGCGGAAAACGGCTACCGGCCGGTGATCGAAGGCGTGGCCAAGCCCGGCGAGTTTCCGACCCCCGCGGGCCTGTTCACGATCGACGATCTCGGCGGCTGGAGCAAGGTGGGCAAGGAATTCTTCGAAACCGAAGGCAGCCCCGGCATCGTGACCAAGATCGAGGAATCGCTGGGAGTGTCCACCAGCAAATGAGCCCTGAGCCGGCATCGCAAGCGCTCGCCCCGTCCGCCATCGGCGGGCAGGGCCGGCGCGGGCTGTCGTTCGGCCGGCGCGCACGGGATCGACCTGGTCGGGGTGGCCCCGACGGGATCGGAGATGGACGCTTGCGCGGACGCGCCGGAACAGCGCTCGGGGCGGGGCTGCTTGGGGTGTACCTGTCGGTGCTCGTCCTGCTGCCCATCGCCGCCCTGCTCGACAGCGCGACCAAGGGCGGGACAAGCGCCTTCTGGCACGCGGTGTCAAGTCCCGAGGCGGTGGCCGCTCTGAAGCTGACCCTGATCGTCTCGGCGATCGTGGTCGCTATCAATGCCGTGTTTGGCACTTTGATCGCATGGGTGCTCGTGCGCGACGAGTTCCCGGGCAAGAGCGTGGTCAACGCCCTGATCGACCTGCCCTTCGCCCTGCCGACCGTTGTCGCCGGCGTGGTCCTGCTCGCGCTCTATGGCAAGGGGGGACCGACCGGGATCGACATCACCTTCACAAGGGCGGCCGTGGGGTTGGCATTGCTGTTCGTGACGTTGCCGTTCGTGGTGCGCTCGGTGCAGCCGGTCCTGTTGGAGCTGGATGGTTCGATGGAGGAAGCGGCAAGCTCCTTGGGAGCCGGCGGGTTGACCGTGTTCAGGCGGATCGTGCTGCCCAACCTGACCCCGGCCATCCTTTCAGGAGCGGCGCTCTCCTTCGCACGGGCGCTTGGCGAGTTCGGGTCGGTGGTCTTGATCTCGGGCAACCTGCCCTTCAAGACCGAAGTGGGTTCGGTCTACATCTTCAACCAGGTCGAGAATGACAACGTCTCGGCCGCGGCGTCGGTGTCGGTCGTGCTGCTCGTGTTCGCGCTGATCGTGCTCGGCGGGATGACTTGGCTTTCGCGCAGGGGCTCGCGCCATGTTCTCTGAGTTCCGTGGGCCACCCTCGAAGGCGGACCATGTCGAGTAGCGAGACAGCCGTAATCGGCCGATCGGCCGTACCGCGAGCCCGCTCGACCGATCCCGGGCGCGCACGGGGTCACGAGCGCGAGGCGGGCAAGACCGCCAGACGACTGGGCCTGCGCTTCCTGGCGCTGGGCTATCTACTTGCGCTGCTGGGCGCGCCGGTGGCGATGATCTTCTACAGGACCTTCGAACACGGGTTGGCGCCCGTCTGGAACGCGGTGACTCAGCCCAACGCGATGCACGCCTTCTGGCTGTCGGTGGAGCTTGTGGCGATCGTGGTGCCTTTGAACACCATTTTTGGGATCGGGATCGCGCTGCTGATCGAGCGGGGGCGATTCCGTGGCAAATGGCTGCTCGGCTTGATCTTGGACCTTCCCTTTGCGATCTCTCCGGTCGTGGTGGGCCTCTCGCTCGTGCTCGTGTATGGGCGTGCCGGCTGGTTCGGGGACTGGCTGAGCGCCCATGGCATCCAGGTGATCTTCTCGATCCCGGGAATGGTGCTTGCAACCGCTTTCGTATCGCTGCCGTTCGTGGCACGCGAGACGGTGCCGGTCTTGCACGAGCTGGGTACAGACGCCGAGCAGGCCGCGGCCACACTCGGTGCAAACGCCTGGCAGACCTTTCGCAAGGTGACCCTGCCGGCGATCCGGTGGGGCGTCGTCTACGGGGTCGTGCTCACGACAGCTCGGGCGCTCGGCGAGTTCGGGGCGGTGAGCATCGTGAGCGGACGCCTGGAGGGACAGACCCAGACGCTGCCGCTATATGTGCAGGATCGCTTCGAGAATTTCGACACGACCGGCGCCTATGCGGCGGCGGTCGTGCTGGCACTGCTGGCTTTCGCGACCTTGCTTGGAATGAACCTGCTCGCAAAACGAACACGTCGAGACGAGGTGGTGTGATGGCGATCGAGGTCCACAATGTGAGCAAGCGCTTCGGCGAGTTCGTGGCGCTCGACGATGTGAGCGTGACTGTGCGCGACGGGGCCCTGATGGCTCTGCTGGGCCCTAGCGGCGGCGGCAAGTCGACTTTGCTGCGGATCATCGCGGGCCTGGAGACGCCGGACGAGGGCAGCGTGTCGATCGGGGGCCAGGACGTCACGCATGCGCCTGCGCGCACGCGGGGTGTGGGCTTCGTCTTCCAGCACTACGCCCCCTTCAAGCACATGACGGTTTATGACAACGTGGCGTTCGGCCTGACTGTGCGTCGCGCTCCCAAGGACGAAGTGAAGGAGCGCGTGGAGGAGCTGCTCGGGCTGGTCCGCCTCGACGGCTTGGCCAAGCGCTATCCCTCCCAGCTATCGGGTGGGCAGTTGCAACGGATGGCTTTGGCGCGCGCTCTCGCCCCGCGGCCGGAGGTGTTGTTGCTGGACGAGCCGTTCGGGGCACTCGACGTGCAGGTGCGAGGCGAGTTGCGCGAGTGGCTGAGGCGATTGCACGAGGAGATCCATGTGACCACGATATTTGTGACCCACGACCAGGAGGAGGCGATGGACGTGGCAGGGCAGATCGTGGTGATGAACGGGGGACGCGTCGAGCAGACGGGAACTCCTCATGAGCTGTATGAGCACCCGAGCAACGAGTTCGTGATGTCTTTCGTCGGGCCGGTCAACCGTTTGGGCGACGCGCTGCTTCGCCCCCACGATATTCACATCTTGGGCAGCGGCCAAGACCTCTACTCGGATGGGAGCGCCGTGGAGGCGCTCGTGCGGCGCGTCGTGCACCTCGGCTTCGAGGTCCGGGTCGAGCTGACTCTGCCCGACGGCCGGGATGTATGGGCCCAAGTCACACGCGAGACCGCCTCCGAGCTGGAGCTGGCCGAGGGTCAGATCCTCGCCGCGCGCCTGCCCCCGCCGCGCATTTTCGCCTGAACCAACTTACCTCAGCGATTACATCCCTAGGCGTCTAGCGGCCTGCTGGGCAAGCGAGGCAAGGACGCAGGGAGCGAAATGTGCTTGAAGCACATGAGCGACCGAGGACACCGCCTCGCGCCGCCCAGCGGGCCGCTAGCGGGTTTCCCAGGCTTCCTCTTGCTTAGTCAGGGCAACGATCTCTTTGGGCAGCTTGCCCGAGGCTACATCGGCGACCGTGACGTGCTCCAAGACCTTGCGTAGGTTGGCGCGCAAGGCTAGCCATACCTGTTGCAGGCACTCGGCCGAGCCGACATACTCGACCTCCTCGGGGCGCTGTCCGCGCACGCCGACCAAGGGCCCATCGACGGCCCGGATCACCTGAGCGAGGTTGATCTCCTCGGCGGGCTGGGCCAGCCAGTAGCCGCCCTCGGGCCCGCGCTGGGATCGGACCAAGCCTGAGGAGCGCAGCTGGGTGAGGATGTTCTCCAGGAAGGAGAGCGGGATCTGCTGTGCCTGTGCTAGCTGGTCGACCTTGCGGGGGGCTTGTTGGCTTGAGCCGGCTAGCTCCACGACGGCGCGGACGGCGTAGTCGGCCTTGGCGGTGACATGCATCGCAGGGGATTCTGTCCTAAACGGAGGCGCGAAGCGTCGTCGCTTACCATGAGCCGCATGGCGGAGTCCGCATCTACCGCGATACCGGCTGATCTGGAGCGCCGGCTCGAGCTGTATCGGCGCGAGCTGACCGGCTATTGCTATCGCATGCTCGGCTCCCCCTTTGAAGCGGAGGACGCCGTGCAGGAGACGATGCTGCGTGCATGGCGAGCGTACGAGCGCTTTGAGGGGCGCTCCGCCTTGCGCTCTTGGCTGTACAGGATCGCGACGAACGTGTGCTTTGACATGACATCGGGGCGCGCGCGACGCGCGAGGCCGATGGACCTCGGCAGCGCCCAGACGCCAGAGACGGCGAACCTGAACACGCTGGCGGAGGTGACTTGGATCGAGCCAATCCCCACAAACATGGTGGAGGATCCGGAGCAGAGCGCGATCGAGCGCGACACGGTGCGCTTGGCCTTCGTCGCCGCGCTGCAGCGTTTGGCGCCTCGCCAGCGCGCGGCCCTGCTGCTGTGCGAGGTGATGCATTGGCAAGCCAAGGAGGTCGCCGAGTTGCTCGAGACGAGCGTGGCGGCTGTCAACAGCGCTTTGCAGCGCGCGCGGGCGACTCTGCAGGCCAGCGACGCCGGCTCCGAGCAGGCCCCCACCGAGCGTTTGGACGCCACGCAGGAGGCGCTGCTGGCGCGCTACGTGAAGGCGTTCGAGGCCTACGACCTGGATTCGCTGAGGACCCTGATCCAGGAGGACGCTCGCCAGTCGATGCCGCCTTATGACATGTGGTTGAGCGGCCGCGAGGACATCTTGAGCTGGTGGTTTGGCCCGGGTATCGAATGTGAGGGGTCGAAGCTCGTGCCCACCATCACCGCGTGCGGGTCGCCGACCTTTGGCCAATACAAGCCCGCGCTCGATGGTTCTGGCTATGAGCCGTGGGCGCTGCAGGTAATCGAGCCCTCCGAGGATGGAATCGGCGAGTTGACTTTTTTCCTGAGCACCGAGCGACTATTTCCCCTGTTCGGCCTGCCGCCTCGACTCGCTGGGGAGCACGTCGGCGAGCCCCGCAAGGGCGATCAGATCCAGTAGCTGCGGCGAGGCGCGCCTCAGCATCACCGAGCAGCCGTGACGGCGCGCCACCAGTCGCAGGCGGGCAAGCGCGTCGAGCGTGACCGCGTCGGCGGCCGACTCGCCGACGTCGAAGATGGCGAGCTCCACTCCCCCCTCCCCCAGCAGCGCGCCCAGGCGCCCGCAGAGCGCCGGCAAAGCCGAGCGCTCCCGCGGGGCGCCGATGCGGAAGGCCACGCTTGCCAGCAGCCGACCTCTATGACGCGGGCGTGTAGACGAGTGCGGCGATGCCGTCTCCTACGACCGTCGAGTCGCGGAGTTGCAGGCGCTTCAGATCGCTCGTGGGACCGAACAGCCGCTTGCCCTCGCCGAGCACGACAGGGAACACCATCAGGCGCAGTTCGTCGATGAGATCGTGCTCCAGCAGACCTTGCGCGAGCTGCGCACTGCCCGCGAGGAGGATGTCGCACTCGACTCGGTCCCTCAGCCCAGCGACTTCTGCGGGCATGTCGCCCGCGAGCACGGTCGAGTTGTTCCATTCGGGATTTTGGAGCGTCTTGGACACCACATACTTGGGCATCGAATTGAACTTGTCGGCAAACGGTCCCTCCATCGAGGGCCAGGCGGCGGCAAAACCTTCGTAGGTGGTTCGCCCGAGCAATTGGGCTTGGGCGCGATCGAGCTCGTCGCCCTTGAACTTGTCGCCCTCCTCGCCACGCTCGAACTTGAAGGTCCAACCTCCGTGCTTGAAGCCCTCGGCTCCACCAGGGTCCTCCATGACGCCGTCCAGCGACATGAACTCGGTTACCACGATTCGTCCCATCAGGCTCCTCTTGTCGTTTGTTCGGGCAAAGGCATTCGGCCGAGCGCCGGATCGGCGCTCGGCCGGCGCTCGGTTGGCCGCGGGACCCATCGCGGCGTGAGCTGCGAGGGCCTTCGCGTCGGACTTCAACCGCGCTGGACGATCAGCAGACGGTTGCCGTCCTGGTCGCGGAAGAAGAACATCGGCGGCACGGGGTCGCCCATCCGCATGACCTCCTCGTCGACGTCCACCCCGCGCTCGCGCAGGTCTGCGTGGTCGGCGTCGATGTCCTCGCTTGAAAATGCGACCCGGGTGGAGATCCCGACCTGTTCTCCCTCCTGCGGGAGCACCAGCGCCAGCGATGTCTGTCCGCCCGAGGGGGTCACTTCCACCCAGCGGTCGCCTCTGCCGAAGGGAGTGTCCGCAGTCTTCTGGAGCCCGAGCTTGCCGACATAGAAGTCGAGTGCCCGGTCTTGATCGCTGACGGGGACCATCACCGTCGCGACCTGGGTGATGTGGGTCTTGGTCGAAGTCTCGCTCATCGTGTCCTCCTGGGTTGTTGGTCTTGCCTCTAGAGACTGTGCCGCGACTGAAAACTCATCGCAGCTCAAATCTAAAGCGAGGACGGCACACAACCGAGATGGACGGACACGCGATCTGCGGGACCCGAGGCCGGCGCGCCGAGTGGGCGCGCCGGCCGGTCCGATGCGTCGGGCTTGAGCTACACGGTCTCCGGCTCGCCGAGCACCGCCAGCCCGTGGATGACGATCAGGCAGATGGCGAAGATACCCAGCGACCAGAACGGGTAGGCCCCGCCGATCGACAGCAAGGCCCCGACGGCTCCGATCGTGGCGGCGATGATCCCCACCACGCGACCGTAGGCGCCCCCGCCGAACAGCGAAAGACCGGCGGTCAGCTGGATGACACCCAGGATGATCGTGATCCACCCCCACGTGTGGAGGCTCGCGAACACATAGCGGTTGTCGTTGACGAAGAAGCTCGCGTTCCCGACCGCGGCGATGCCGTAGATGATGTTGAGCGTGCCCGCGATCAGCAAGAGGATGCCTGCGAACAACGCACTACCGACTCCTCGCATTCGTACTCCTTCCGTTGAGGTGCCTTGTGACACCTGTCACATGTTCGAGGGGGACGCCCGGAATCCTGTCGGCGGCGTTGCCTGCGACCGGGTGTGCAACCTGCTTGCGCTCAATATCCGGGGTTCGTCTTGACCCGCTTGCGGTCAGACTCGTGCAGGCGGCCCTTCTTCTCCAAGGTGGCGCAGGCCTCGACGATGTCTTCGCCGAGCGTGGCCACCAGGGAGTGCCCCAGGGTCTGCTTGACCAAGGCGCGCATGATCTTGACGTGCTCGGCGTTGGGCGGCAAGGTGTAGGCGGGCACCATCCAGCCTCGCTCGGCCGCCAGCTGCGAGGCGACGTCGAACTCGTCGTAGGAGTGGCCGCCTTCCAGCTGGAAGGCGACAAGTGGCAGTTGCTCGTCCTGCTCGGAGCCGATAAGGGCGAACTCGCCGCAATCCACTATCTCCTTGGCGAGCAGGCGGGCGTTGTACTGCATCGTCTCCATGATGTAGCGGTAGCCGTCGTGGCCGTAGCGCACGAAGTTGTAGTACTGCGCGAGCACCATCGCCGAGCCGGTGGAGAAATTCAAGGTGAACGTCGCGTCGCGTTTGCCGAGGTAGTTCTCATAGAAGACGAGGTCGTCGGGGAGGTCGCTCTTTTCTCTGAACACGAGCCAGCCGATGCCGGGGTAGACGAGGCCGAACTTGTGGCCGGATACGTTGATCGAGCGAACCTGCTCTAGGCGGAAGTCCCACTCGGTGTGGGGATAGAGGAACGGCCAGACAAAGCCGCCGCTGGCCGCGTCCACATGCAGCGGTACGTCTAGCCCCTTCTCGTTCTTGAGCCGGACCAGATAATCGTTGATCCCGGTTATGTCGTCGGAGTGTCCGGTGAACGTGGTCCCGAGCACCGCCGCGACGCCGATTGTGTTCTCATCGACGTGTGGCTCGATGTCCTCGGGTCCGATTATGTACTTGTCGCGCGCGAGCGGCACGATGCGCGGCTCGACGTCGAAATAGCGACAGAACTTCTCCCACACGACATGCACGTCGCCGCCGAACACGAGGTTGGGCCGGTCGATTGCCTTGCCTTCGGTCTGGCGGCGATCGCGCCACTTCCACTTCAGTGAGAGCGCGCCGAGCATGATCGCCTCGGAGGAGCCCTGCGTACGCGCCCCGGTCGTCTCGCCCGGAGCGTTAAAGAGGTTGGCCAGCATACGGATGCAGCGCTGCTCGATCTCGGCGGTCTGCGGGTACTCGGCGTGGTCGATGAAATTGGTGTGAAGCGATCCGGCGATCAGCTGCTCGGCCTCGGGCTCCATCCAGGTCGTGACAAAGGTCGCCAGGTTGCGCATCGGCTGGCCGTCGAGCAGGACCTCTTCGCCCACCAATCCAAGGGCGTCCTCGGCCGGCATGCCGCTCTTGGGCAGCTTGTTGTCGGGCGCCGGCTCTAGACGGTAGCGGTTGCCGTACTCGCTCTCCAGCTTGGCGATGCGCCTACCCCGTAGGTCGGGCGGGCCCTCATCCGTGCGCTGATCGGTTGTCTGGTCCTTGGGCGGCACAGTCATCCTCCTCGAAGTCGCACTGCAGGTAGCGGGATCGCTTGGGTCAGATTACTCGCCTGCCGACCGCGCCATCCACGACACCGGTCAGTCGGGCTCTCCGGAGCCTTGTGCAGATGGGCCCGGTTGCGCCTGCTCTGTGGCACCCTGAGCCTTCGGCGGCGAAATCGCGCCGGAGGACGTCTGATCGCGATCAGAGGCAGCCTGATCGATTCCAGCGCTGACACTCGCACCGGGCAACGCATTCCCGTCTGTGAGGGAGCCGGCGCTACTGGTGGTGCCGGACCCGACATCGTCCTTCGATCTGTCGGAATTAACCCATCCGTCGGATACACGTCGTCGTCGACCACCCGCTGAGGCTACGATCGTTGACGCCCCATGTCCAGCATCTGATAAATCGGACCCACAAAAAACGAGCAGCTAGGCCGATAGGAATAATTAGTCCCCAGATGGTTCGAAATCCACAGCGGTATGATTTCATCTATTCGGCTAGCCTGGGGGGTAGAATCGCGTGAGATGATTTTTTATTGGCGAGGCTCATGGTTCTGTGTATTGAGCAGGATGCGGTAGCGGGTGGATCGCGCGAAGGACATGGCAGTTGGTGTTGCCCGCGGGTTGTTGGGCGAGTTGGATGTGGAGGTCGTGCTCAAGGGTGTGTTGGAGGCGGCGCGTGAGCTGACGGGCGCTAGCTATGCGGCGCTGGGGGTGCTGGCGCGGCAGGAGCATGATGTTGGGGGCGGAGTTGGTCTTGCGCGCTTCATCACGGTCGGAATGGACGAGCGGACGCGACTTGAGATCGGGAGCTTGCCGCGTGGTCTTGGGGTACTAGGTGAGCTGATCCGCGATCCGGTGCCTTTGCGTCTAGCGGATGTGAGCTCTCACCTTCATTCTTATGGTTTCCCGGCGGGACATCCTTCGATGCACACGTTTTTGGGCGTGCCGGTGTTCGTTCGTGGGCGCCCGTTTGGGAACCTGTATTTGAGCGAGAAGGCTGAGGGTGAGCAGTTCACCCAGGAGGACGAGGACGCGATGGTTACGCTCGCTGAGCTTGCCGGCGTCGCGATCGAGAATGCACAGCGCTATACGGAGACGCACAAGCGGCGCGAGGAGCTGGAGCGGACGGTCGCGGCTCTCCGGGCCACTACGCAGGTGACCCGCGCGATCGGGGATGAGACAAACCTGGATGCAGTGCTCGGACTGGTCGCGAAGCGTGGGCGTGCGCTGGTAAATGCTCGTGTCCTGTTGATCGAGCTACGCCAAGGCGAGGAGATGCTGATCGCCGCCGGCGCGGGCGAGGTTCCAGCCGGACTGGTCGGTAAACGCATGCCGTTTGTTGGGACGTTTGCCGAGCAGGTAGTTCGCACTCGTAGTGCTGTGCGCATCGAAGACGAGCTGAGCCGTCTGCGTTTCAACGAAGTCGGCGTTGGGCGATTGGGCATCCAGGCTCGCACAGGGCTGGTCGTCCCGCTGCTGTTTCACGACCGTTCCTATGGAGCGCTGCTCGCACTCGACCGGTTGCAGGACGGCCCAGAGTTCTCCGCCGAAGATGTGCAATTGCTCGAAGCGTTCGCTGCGAGCGCGGCGACCGCCGTCGCGATCGCTCACACGGTCACTACGGATATCGAGCGTTTGGCGGCGGTCGTGCGATCGTCCACAGACGCGATCATCACGACCGACGAGCAGGGTGTCATCACGAGCTGGAACCCCGGCGCCGAACAAATCTATGGGTATACAGCGGCCGAGATGGTGGGCCAACCGGGATCGGTAACCTCGTTACTGGTGGTGCCCGAGGAGCACCGTGATGAGACCAAGATCGTGCCGCAAGTATTGGGCGGAAAGAACGTCAAGCACCACGAAACCTCGCGTATACGCAAGGACGGCACTCACGTAGAGGTGTCATTGAGTGTCTCTGCGATCTATGACCCTTACGGCAAGGTCTCGGGGATTGCGTCCACCGCCCGCGACATCACAGAGCAAAAGCAGATGCAACGCATCGTCTCCCAAACCGAGCGCCTGGAGAGTATCGGCCAGCTCGCCGGCGGTGTCGCACACGACATGAACAACCTGTTGACGATCATCCTCAACCACACCGACTTCGCCCTGGACACGCTCGTCGAGGAGGATCCCGTGCGCGAGGAGATCGAGCAGGCACGCGGCGCAGCAGATCGAGCCGCAACATTGGTACGTCAACTTCTGCTTTTCGCGCGCCAGGAAGAGGCGACAGCCACAGAGATGCTTGACTTGAACGAGATCGTGAACGGATTGAGCGGAATGCTTGCACGCACCCTCGGCGAGCACATCACTCTGCGCACCGAACTCACCGACGGGCCGTGGCCGATCGAGGCTGATCGCGGGCAGGTCGAGCAGGTGATCGTCAACCTCGCCGTCAATGCCCGCGACGCGATGGCCAGTGGCGGCGCGCTCACGATCAGCACTGAGAACGTCGCACTCGATCGAGAACAGGTCGATACCTACACTGGCCAAGGCCAACCGGGCGAGCATCTCTGCCTGGCGGTCGGGGACTCCGGGATCGGTATGACCCCGGAGGTGATCGCAAAGGCGCTCGATCCGTTCTACACCACCAAGCCAGTCGGCGTTGGAACAGGTCTTGGGCTGGCGACCGTGTACGGGATCATCAGCAAGGCAAACGGGCATCTGCACATCACCTCTCAACCAGGAGAGGGCACGACGATCAGGACCTACTGGCCGATGACCCATGCAGCCAAGGCCACGACACCGAATGCTGTCTCGCGAGTCGGCCCGCCCCGATATTCAGCGAATGGCGAGACAATCTTGCTTGTCGAGGACGAGCAGTCGCTGCGCTCGTTGACAGAGCGGATCCTTCGAGAGCACGGTTATGCGATCCTCAGCGCAAGCCAGCCCAGTGAGGCCAGACAGATAGTCCAAAACCACGATGGACGCATCGACTTGCTCATAACTGATGTGGTCATGCCCGAAGCCCGCGGCACGCAGCTCGCCGCCGAACTGCAATTGTTGCTCGCTGGACTATCGGTGCTCTACACCTCAGGATACGTCCCCAACGCAAGTGAACTGCCGGCGGGAGCGGCGTTCCTCCCAAAGCCATTCAACCGCGAGCAACTCCTGAGCGCCGTCGCCGCAAACCTCCAAGGCCAGCAGGCAGCCAGCGGCTAAACGCGTCCTGCCACCGGCGCTCCGCTGCATGCGCGGCGCACTCAACGGGTGACCATGCGCTGGTAGCCGTGCCGGCTTGATAGCAAGGGCTCGTCGTGCAGGGTCGAGGAGCTCATACGCTGTTCATACCGCTTGACCACCGGGATCCATCGTGCCACGCCGATCATCAGGGCATGGCACAAATCTTGATCAGCGAGTCCCACCGGGACGTCCGGCGTCTGCTGGAGCGCATGCTCACCCGTATGGGTCACGAGCCTGTCGCGGTCAGGACGCCCGACACTGAGTACCTGACGAGCGCCGACGTCGTTATCGTCGAGCCAGTCGAGCCTGTTGGCGCGTTGCTTGCTCAGGCGGCATCTATCGCTCGACCGTCGCTGCCGCTGATCTGCGTTAGCGTCAGTGGACCGGCCGCTGAGCTTGCAGAGCTCGGCGTCATCTTCAACGCTTGCCTGATCAAGCCCTTCACCACCGAACAGCTTCAGGAGGCGATCGACCAAGCCCTACATGCGCCCCAAACGCCAAAAGAGGACAGTCACGCCGCCGAAGAGATCATGCAGTCAACGACGACCAAGCCCGCTTCCCATCAGAACGGCGAGCATGCAGCTTCCCCTACGCCTCCCCCACCAGAGACCGATAACGAAGCACCTTCAGAGGTCACTGTGGAGATGGTCGGGCGTCGAGTATTGCTTGTCGATGATGACCAAGACATTCGCACGGCCATCTGCACGAGCTTTGAGAGGGCGGGTGATTGGTCGGTAGTACCCATCGCATCCGGAGAAGCAGCACTGGACAGAGCCGTGACCGCCGGACCATTTGATGCGGTTCTACTGGATGTCGCGATGCCCGGGTTGGGTGGTCTCGCAACAATGGAGGGCTTGCGCGAATGCGGCCTCCCAGAAGAGGTGCCGATCATCTTTCTCACCACCAATGCAGAGGACCGTGAGCGTCAAGCCCTCATCTTCCTGGGTGGCATAGGCATTATTGGAAAGCCTATTGACTCGCTAGCCCTGCCCGGCGAAGTGGCGCATCTACTCAACCGTCATTAGATTGGTTCAAGTTATCTAAATACGTAGCCCCCGCACCAGTAGCTACTTTGGCACTTGCAGCCATAAGCATAGTCGAAATACAGGGACAATCCTTATAATCTGGGCGAAGGGCGACAGGGATTCAGGATCGGTCGTTGCTGCTGGGTAAAACGTGTTACCGTCATCTGAATGCTCTCCCTCACCGCGGGGGAGCGCGGGTCCCCTCGTTTGACCTGGGGGAGAACTCCCAAGTGGGGGATACTCACCATGAAGACCGAAGACGAGCTCACTGGACAACCATCCAGTGCGGGCCAGAAGGCTGGGGGAAGTAAGGAGGAGTCAATCGAGCAGCGACCACATGTGCTGGTCGTCAACGACGATCGTGTTTTCTGCGCCGTGATCTTGGCCGAGGCTGCATCGTTGAGCATACCTTGTGAGACCGTCACAAGCCCCGACCGGGCGAGAGAAGCTTGCGCAAAGCGACTGCCCGCGATCGTGCTGCTCGATTTGGGCCTCCCTCCCGAGGAGCTGACGAATGCTTACGATCTGCTGACAGAGCTCAGTTCGAGGACACCTCCGGTGCCTGTGCTCGTCCTAACTGGTACCGGTGCGTTTGATGATCGTGTAGAGGTCGCAAGGCGCGGCGGTCGCGCATTTCTACCGAGGTCTCTCGCTCCTTCTGAACTGTTGGGAGCGACCGAGCAGTTCCTGGCTCGTGAGCGTCTTCAAAGGACGAAGGTGCTTATCGTCGATGACGATCCCACAATACTTGCCGCCATGAGAGCGCTACTGGAGGATCGCGAGATCGACGTCTCGACACTGGACGCGCCGCTGCGTTTCTGGGAGACGCTCGAGGAAATCGCACCCGAGTTGTTGATCCTTGACGTGAACATGCCGGGCGTGAACGGTCCCGAGCTGTGCCGTGTGGTGCGCAGCGATCCTCGCTGGAATCAGATCGCGGTGATGTTTGTCACCAGCGCCAAAGATCCGGAGACGATCGATGCGATATTCCAAGCTGGCGCTGACGATTACCTGGCCAAGCCGATCGTCGAGCGCGAGCTGATCACTCGCGTCGCCAACCGCCTCGAGCGCATTCGGTTGCATCGCGCGCAGGCGGACACGGACACACTCACCGGTCTGGCCAGCCGAAGAAAGGCAACCGAGGGTTTGACACAACTATGCGCGCTCGCAGACCGCTTCGCACAACCACTGTCGGTCGCGATGCTCGATCTCGACCATTTCAAGCGGCTCAACGATCGCCACGGCCATCTGCTCGGCGATCGCGCATTGTGCGCTGTGGCCAGCCTTATCGGAGACGGGCTGCGCTGCGGAGACACGCTCGTGCGTTTCGGTGGCGAAGAGTTCCTCGTCCTGCTGCCGCGCACTGCGCTCGCCGAGGCCGCGTCTCTTGCGGAAGGCCTGCGCGCCGGCATCGAACAGCATTCGCCGCTGTGCGCGCCGCACCTGCGCCTGACCATCAGCATCGGCATGTGCGTACTGCCGGAAACGACCGACTGCGGCGTCGAGGCGTTGCTCGGCGGTG
>Ga0208586_1000043_pt1 | contig 47193 bp, 48 predicted proteins | sample NGESurshal072012_6_FD_184471 | JGI IMG/M metagenome (GOLD analysis project Ga0208586, IMG submission 184471) | Arctic peat soil microbial communities from Barrow, Alaska - NGEE Surface sample 53-3 shallow-072012 (SPAdes) | ecosystem: Environmental > Terrestrial > Soil > Wetlands > Peat ... | reverse complement strand
GCGAGTTGAGCAGATTCTCGGTGCACACCAGGTACGCGAGACAGCGCGCGCGTGAAACCGCCACGTTGAGGCGATTGCGGGAAAAGAGGAACTCGGGGCCGCGCGGCATGTCCTCCCCCGACGAGGTGGTCATGGTGAAAAAGACGATGGGCGCCTCTCGCCCCTGGAACTTATCCACAGTTCCGACCTGGACCTGATGAAGTCGGGGCGAGCGGTCAAAGGTTTCGCGCAGGAGTCGCACCTGGTCGTTGTACGGCGCCACCACCATGAAGTCCTGGGCGCGCAATGGCGCGCTCTCGCCGCGCTGATTGACCCAGGGCGTATCGAGCATCGACGTCACTTGCGCCACCACAATGGCGGCCTCTTCGGGTGACTCGGTCGAGCGGCCCGCGTGGCGCGCTTCGATCCACCGCAGGCCGGTGCCGAACCGCGTGTCCTGTTGCGCGCACGACTCGTGACTCGAGAGTCGACCCTCGTAGATCTGATTGGAGATGAAACCGCACACGTCGGGGTGCATGCGGCGCGTTTCGGAGATGAAGATGCCTTGGTCGTCGGGCAGCGTCGCGTGCCCACCCAAGATGTGTTCGAGCACACTCGCGCCCGATCCATCGGGATGTTCAGCCTGAGCCACCTGACTTAGCTGCAATGGGTCGCCGAGCAAGATCAGATTCCTTGCGCCATTGGCGGACGCGACGGTGTCGGCGAGCGCTAACTGACCGGCCTCGTCGACGACCAGCACGTCGACCGGGAACGGACGCAGTTGGGGTCGCGCCCACAACCACGTCGTGCCCGCGACCAAGTTGTACTTGGTGCCCTCGGCCTCCTTGGCCGACGAGGTGTAACGCACCCCTTCGAGCGCGCCGCTCTTGGGTTTATCCCCGCGGCGAAGTGCGTGTAGCTCACTCAACTCGCCTTTCTCCGCGAACACCTCGTAGGTCGCCTCGAAGAGATTGTCAATGGCCGCGTGACTCATCGCGGTGATGCCGACTCGCTTTCCCGTCTTGATAAGTGCGTAGATGATGTGCGAACCGCTGTAGGTCTTACCCGATCCGGGAGGACCCTGCACCGCGACGTAACTTTCGTCGAGTTGACCGACCCATCGCAAGGCTCCTTCGAGGTCGTCGTTGAAGAGTCCGCCCGCTGGTCCGCAACCATCCGCGAATCGAGGGCGCTCGCGCGCGAGCAACGCCATGGAGACGCGGCTCGGAGGATCATTCACGTCAGGCTTCACAATCTGCTCCGCCAGATGGAACAACACGCCCGGCTTCTCACCGGGGTTGAAGTAGTCGTCGATGGTGACGACCGAAGGATGTCCGCCACCCTCTTCGTCGTATCGATCGCGCCATCGCATCTTCAGTTCGCGTTGCTCACGGTCGATCTCGGGCAGGTAGCCGTAGCCGCGCTCCACCCCGATGCCGGTAAAGAGGACGTTGTGCTTCTCATCGAACAGTTCGCTCACCGGTTGCTCGGGCCAGGTGTAGATCGCGTTAATCGCCGGCGCGCCTTTGCTGATGACTTCTTCGAAACCTTGAAAGTTGAGGTTGGCGATGAAGTCGGGATCACCGTAGAGCATCGCGAACTCCGACGACGCCTCGGCAAACATCGGTTCGGTGTTCGCGATACGTTCGCGGCGCCAGTAGTTCAAGAGATCGCCCAGCAAGTGCTCTGGACTGTGTTCGCCGAAGTTCTTGAGACTCTCCACGAGTTCGTCAGTGTCGAGCGTGTCGTCGGGCTCTTCCAAGACCGCGTCGCGCCACGCGATCTCATGGGGACGGCGCTCGACGATCCAATTTCGAAGCGCCATGGTCGCCGCCACGTCGTCCTCGTTATAGCGCGCGATCTCCTCGAGCAGCGCCGGATCCTTGGTGGTCATGTAGTGGTCGTAGACGACGACCGCCCCAGCGCCCTGTTCGATGCCGCCACGACGCTCGAAGCCGGTGAGATGCTCGAGGGACTTCAACCCGTAGGACTCGGTGCCCACCTGAAAGGCGTTCTTCGCGATCACGTAAAGGTCCACGAAGAGCCCGCTCGCCACCAGCGAACCGAAGAGGCTTTCCGTCTCGGTTCCCCTCGTCAAGCGTTCCAGCGACGACCGCTCGGTGTGGTTGTAGTGATACACGTGCATGTTCGGGTACGTCGCCCTTCGCTCGGCGAAGAACTCGACCAACTCCTTGATCATGATCGCTTGGGCATACAGGTCGTGCGCCCATCGACCGTCGTACGACCATTCGCCGGCGCCGTCTCGATAGCGAAGTCCACTGAGGAAGAAGAGGTCGTGCTGCGCACTCCAGAAGGGGTGACCCTCGAAATCGAAGAAGACGTCCCCGTCGTTCGGCTCCGGCAGTAGTTCTAATCCGTGTCCGAAGACCGGGTCGTCTGAGGGTGCCACGACTTCGTAGACCGGAGGAGCCTCGGGATGCTCTCGCGAGGTGATCTGCAACGTGGCCTGTCGGCTCAGTTTCTCGAGGTTCTCGTCGTGGAGGTCCGGCACCGATCGCGAGCGCGACGACAACTCAATCAGAGTGCGCACGCCGTCATCTTCGAGGGCGTGGCGCTCGGGCGTTCGGATGTTGGCCACGTACACCAGCGAATCCTCGCTGCGCCACTGCGCCTCACAGACCGGATTGAATTCGCAGTAGTCGCAGTGGTTGCAAGGCTCCGGCCTCGTATCGCCAATCTCGTCCTCGTCCAACAAAGTGGCGAGCTGACGTCGAAGTCGACGCCAGTACGGACGAAACTCCTCAACGCGCAACGACTCGCTCACCCCGGAGCCGAGCCATAGGTGCATCGCGCGCGGCGCGCGACCAGTCAACGCCTCGAGGGCGTCGGCGTAGAAGCACAGCTGCAGAACGTGCCCCGGCTTGCCTTCGACGCGCGTCAACTTCGCGTCGACCGGTTCGTACGAGCAGTACCCCTCGTCCGGGTCGTCGACTCGAATCAAGAAATCGGCAATGCCTCGAATTCCTTCGTGGACGAGGGGCATCTGATAGATGACGTCGTGGCCCCGGTCCATGGGATTGCCGATGCGGGCCACCCATTGCAGAAATGTCTCATCGGGATTACGTCCCGGGACTTGATAGACGTTTCGCCCGTCGTCTTCGAGTTCTTGCAAGCAGTGGCGTTCGTGCAGCGCACCTTTTTCGATGAGGAGATCGGCCAACGATCCCATCGGTCGTGTCTCGAACAGCAACGTCCCGGCGTCCGCTCGATTTCGCAGGGAGAGGAAATGGGAGCACTCCAACCACGCCGTAATCTTCGACGGGCTTATCAAACTCTCGACCATTCATCTCCACACTAGATTTCGGCTCCATTGGACGCCTGTCTAAGTGTGACGTCGAACTGTGACAACCGAGAACCTCCAGCGTTACAGGAACGGTCCGACGACGTCTTCGGGCATACCCTGGCCCCCGGCTAATCGCTCGCCGGCGCGCGCACGATTCGAGACCAAAAGATCATGTTGGACCTTGGCGCTGGCCGGTCCGGAAGATCCCGGAGAGCGGCGACGGCTCAAGGCGACGCCCGGTTCGAAGAGGTTGGCGAATCGTGCGAAGTCCGGGGTCTCGGCGACGACGTCGCTCAGGGCCCGATGCGAACTGACCGCATCACCTACCAATCGGCCCACCTGTTCGTGCGCCTGTCGAAACGGCACGCCCTCGCTCACCAGTTCCTCGGCAATGTCAATCGCCACCATGAAGGGGTCGTCGGCCGCTCTCGCCGCGGCGTCAGCGTTAAAGGTCATCGTTTCGTAGGCGCCGCCCAGGGCCGCGAGCACCATCATCACCTGGGAGTACGAATCGAAGAGCGGTTCCTTGTCTTCTTGCAAGTCGCGGTTGTACGAGAGCGGCAGGCCCTTCAGCATCACCAGGAGTCCCGTGAGATTACCCACCAGACGGCCACTCTTCGCGCGCGCGAGCTCGGCCACGTCACTGTTTTTCTTCTGGGGCAACATCGATGAGCCGGTGGCGTAGGCGTCGCTCAAGACCGCGAAATTGAACTCCGCCGACGTCCACAGTACGAGCTCTTCGCCCATTCGCGATAGATGCACGCCCAACAGCGCGATGTCGAACAGCGTTTCCGCGACGAAATCACGGTCGCTCACGGCGTCCAATGAATTGGCGAAGACCGAATCGAATCCCAGTTCGTCGGCCACGAACGATGGATCGATGGACAGCGAGGTGCCGGCCAGGGCCCCGGCGCCGAGGGGCGAGACGCTCGTGCGATCACGGGTGTCCAAGAGTCGGTCGACGTCGCGAAGGAGCGACCAGGCGTGCGCGTTCAGATGGTGGCTGAGCAGAACCGGCTGAGCGCGTTGCAGGTGGGTGTAGCCGGGAAGATACGCGTCGCCGTGCGCAGTACCGAGTGCCACGAGAACGTCGATCAAGTCGAGGCAGGCGGCCGTAACTCGCTGGAGTGCGTCTCGGGTGAAGAGTCGAAAGGTCGTGGCCACTTGATCGTTGCGACTGCGCCCCGTGTGGAGCTTCGCGCCCACCTCACCAGCGAGTTCGATGACGCGACGTTCGATCGCCATGTGGACGTCCTCGTCGCTCGACGACCGAGCGAATCGGTCGTGCGTGAACTCGGAAAGGACTTCATCGAGGGCGGCGATCAGCGTCGTGCCCTCCTCGTCGCTCACCAGCCCGGCGCGCATCAGGCCCCGAACGTGCGCCTTCGATCCGGCGATGTCGAAGGGATAGAGCACGTGATCAAAGGAGTAACTCTCCGAGAGGTCCCAGAGCCCGCTCCCGATGCCGGTGGAGAACCGTCCACTCCACAGGGTCATGATGTCGGGGGCGTCGCGTTCTTGGCGCCTTGACGCGCCGCCCAGGTCTTCACGCCCAGTCCGTAGATCCGGACGTAGCCCTCGGAGTCGGCGTGGCGGAAGGTGTCGGCGGCGTCGTAGGTGGCCAGGCCGTAGTCGTAGAGCGCCTCGGGACTGCGTCGTCCGACGATGCGCTTTAACCCCGGCGCCTCGAAGCGCAGTCGCACGTCGCCGCTCACGTGTCGCTGGGTCTCGGCGATGAACGCATCCAGCGCTTCTTTCAGCGGTGAGAACCACATGCCGTCGTAGACCAGCTCGGACCAACGACTCTCCAGGCGGCCTTTCTCGTGGTGGACGTCGCGCTCGAGCACGAGGTCTTCGAGGTCGGCGTGAGCCGCGATGAGGGCCAGCGCCGCGGGGCATTCGTAGACCTCACGACTCTTGATGCCGACGCGTCGGTTCTCCACCATGTCGAGGCGTCCGAAACCGGTCGCGCCGGCGCGGCTGTTGAGGACCTGGATGAGGTCGGCGAGTTTCATGTCGACTCCATCGATGGCGACCGGCACGCCCTGAATGAAACTCACCGTGAGTTCGACCGGCTCGGAGTTCGTCACGCGCGTCAAGGTGTAAGGCTCTTCCGGAGGCGCGGCCCACGGATCTTCGATGGCGCCGCACTCGATGGCCCGACCCCAGAGGTTCTCGTCGATCGAGTAGATCTTCTCCTTCGTCGCCTTGATCGGGATCTCCCACTTCTCGGCGAAGTCGACCGAATCGGCGCGGGTCATGCCCCAGTTGCGCGCCGGCGCGAGGACCTCCAGGTCCGGGGCCAACGCGTGCGTGCCCACTTCGAAGCGGACCTGGTCGTTGCCCTTGCCCGTGCAACCGTGCGCCACGGCCTGGGCGTCGAATTTACGGGCCTGGGCGACGAGGTGTCGCACGATCACCGGGCGCGACAGCGCCGAGACCAGCGGATACTTGTTCTCGTAACGAGCGTTCGCGGCGATGGCCTTGGCGCAGAACTCCTCGGCCATCTCGTCGCGCGCGTCCACGAGCACGCAGTCGATCGCCCCGGCCACCATGGCGCGCGCGCGGATGTCGTCGAAGCTCTCGGCACTCTCGACGTCCTGGCCAACGTCGACGAGGACACAAACCACTTCGACGCCCCACTCCTCGATCATCCAGCGAATCGCCACCGACGTGTCGAGTCCCCCGCTGTAGGCGAGGACCACGCGCTTAGCCATGACTATTTATCCATCATGGGATGGACGACCGAGTCGTCCAGACCGGCCAGGGATCGAAACTCCGTAGCGAGGGACATGCCCCCGCGCTTCTCATCGGCGATCACGATGACCGTGTCGTCGCCCGCCACACTGCCGAGCACGCCATCGAGGGCGCTGCGGTCCAACGCCGACGCCACTACGTGAGCGCAACCGGGGGGCGTTCGCACGACCACCAGATTCTCGGAGCTCTCGACCGAGACCACCCATTCGCCCATCATTCGGCGCAGGTGATCCAGGGGCGCGTGCGTGAACGTTGAGGCGGTCGCGGTGACGATGCGCCGGACGCCGTTCTCGTCGCGGACCTTGATCGTGCCGAGCTCTTGGAGATCACGGGTGACCGTCGCCTGAGTGGCGGAGATCCCCTCGGACTGCAATCGCGTCACCAATTGGGCAGCGGTTGAAATCCTCTCTCGTTCGATAAGTTCGCCGATCCGGTGTTGGCGCTGGGTCTTGGTCATGAACTCTCCTCTTTAATCCAACGTAAAACGCCGATCATCGCTGAACGGCGGTGAAACACTTGACGCCACACGAGCGACTGGGCACTATCGAGCACCGCGTTCGTGATCTCGTCGCCGCGGTGCGCGGGCAGGCAGTGCATCAGCACGGCGCGCTTCTTGGCGAGCTTCAGCAGGTTCTCATCGACGCGAAACGCCGCGAGGTCGTGACGACGGCGGTCGGTTTCACCTTCCATTCCCATGGACACCCAGGCGTCGGTGTAGACGACGTCGGCATCGGTCACGGCGTCGATGGGTGACGTCGTGAGACGCAGCGCGCCCGGTCCCTTGACCTGGGCGGGGTCCTCCGGGCCCCCGGCGGCCAACTGGTATTTAAGCGGCGCGGCGACCGTCACGTTGACGCCGAGGCGCAAGAGGGCGACCGCCAGTGAGCGGGCCACGTTCGTGGCGTCGCCGACGTAGGCCACTTCGAGTCCGGCCAGTGCGTGCACGTCACCCTTGGCGAACTGGTCGGCGATCGTGAGCACGTCGGCGACGGCCTGAGTCGGATGCGCGACCCCGCTGAGGAGATTAATGAGAGACATTCGGTCATTGGTGGCCGCGCGCATGCGCTCAAAGATCGCGTGATTGCGCACGCGCAGACCGGTGATCGCGTACATCTCGGCGAGAGTCCGCCCGACGTCCTCGGCGCACTCGCGGCTGTCGAGGCCGATTTCGTCATCACTGAAGAACGTGGCGTAGCCACCGAGTTCGTTCACGGCAGACGAACTCGACGCGCGCGTGCGCAGGCTCGGGCGTTCGAACAACAGGGCGACGCCCTGACCCTTCAACGTCTCATCATCGAACGGCGAGGTGGCCATCTCGTAGATCGCGTCGAGGTCACTCGGACGTTGCTGCTCGATGGTCATGAAATGACGGGTCACCGCACTATCTCCGTCGTAGGAATCCTTCGCGCCAGCGCGTCGCGTAGGGCGTGCGCTCGAGTGCCGTTGGCTATGAGAATCCTCTCGACACCTCCGCTCAACGCGTCTCGGGCGGCCGTCAACTTTGGTGTCATGCCGTCACGAGCGGCGCCCGAGCGCTGCATCGAGTCAATGTCCGCGCCGGTGACCAAGGACATCGACGTCAATGGATCCTCGACGTTCGCGCGAAGTTGATCGATATCACTGAGCAACACCAGCACGTCCGCACGCAGTTCCGCGGCCAGGGCGCCCGCGACCGCGTCGGCGTTGCAGTTCAGCGGTTCGGCGTTCTTGTCAAGGGCCACCGGATTGAGCACCGGCGTCAATCCGGCCGACCACTGCGCGTCGAGGACCGCTCGGTTGACCACCGGCGCGTCGCCCACGCGGTCGAGCGGTTGGCCCACCGACTCCGAACGAAGCAAGCCCGCGTCGGAACCGCAGATCCCGACGCTCGCCAGTCCGGCGTCATTCAGCGCGGCGACGATACGGACGTTGACGTCGCTCAGCGCCATTACGACGAACTGCATGGTGTCGGCATCGGTGACGCGAAGGCCGTCTTGGAACGTGCTCTCCCGGCCCACTCGATGGAGCAGTTCGGCGATCTGTGGCCCTCCACCGTGTACCACGACGACGTTGACGCCGTCGTCGCGCAGTTCGGCCACGTCCTGGGCGAGGTCCACCAACACCGATGACGTCCGCGACAGCGAGTCCAACGCGTGACCACCGAGCTTCACCACGACACAGTTCACGGGGTCACGCCCGTCATCGGCAGTCCGAGCGTCTCGTGGCGACCGTTGGCCACGTTCCAGGCTTGAATCGCCTGACCGGCGGCGCCCTTGATGAGATTGTCAATCGAACTCATGGCGATCAACCAGCCGGTTCGCTGGTCGACCCGCGCGCTCACGAAGCAGAGATTGCTCCCCACCGGATCCTTCAGTGTCGGGGGTTCGTCGATGACGATCACGAAGGGATCGTCGGCGTAAGTCGCGCGAAGGAGATCGAGAGCGGACTCCGTCGTGAGCGTCGCGTCGGCCACGCGCGCGTAGGCCGTCACCAACATGCCCCGACTCGTCGCGACCAGGTGTGGCGTGAAAAGTAATTCGACGTCGAGTTCTTGTTGGATCTCGGGGGTGTGGCGATGCGACAACAGACCGTACGCTTCGGCGTTGCCGGCCAATCGAGAGAAGTGCAGCCGTTCGTTGATCGCGCGCCCGGCGCCCGAGGTTCCGCTGAGGGCGTTCACCACGATGCCGCGGCGTTCGATCACCTCGGCGTCGAGGAAAGGTCCGAGCGCGAGCACACTGGCCGTCGGATAACAGCCCGGCACGGCAATCAACGTCGCGCCGACCAACTCCTTGCGGTGGCGTTCCACCAGTCCGTAGACCGAACTCGTTAGCAACGCCGGTGCGCCGTGCGCTTCGCCGTACCACGTGCGATAGTCGTTCACGTCCTTCAGACGAAAGTCCGCACCGAGGTCGACGACGCTGACGCTTTTCGCCACCAGTTGCGGCACGATCTTCTGGCTCTGGCCGTGGGGCAGCGCCACGAAGACGACGTCAACGTCGCTGGTGAAGATGGCATTCGTATCGGCGAAGACCATGGACGGATAGGCCGCCGCCAACGCCGGGACGTGCTCGCTGATTCGTTTCCCGGCGTTCGTCTCGCCCGTGGCGAGCACGATCTCGAGGTCGCGATGGGACGCGCAGAGACGAAGAACCTCTAACCCGGCGTACCCTGTGGCGCCAATGACTCCAACCCGCATTATGTCATTTTATGCACATGACGACATAAAAACGCAAGTAATTTCGATCGCCACTAGAATGAACGCCATGTCCCGACGCGGTTGGACCCTCTTTTTGGCAATGGCCGTGATCTGGGGCATCCCGTATTTGCTGATTCGAGTGGCCGTTCGCCAGCTCGATCCCGGCGTGATGGTGCTCTTACGCACGGCTCCGGCCTCCCTGCTCTTGGCGCCCATCGTCATCGCGCGACGACAGATTCCCGTACTGCTCCAGAACGCACGATGGATCATCGTCTTCGCAGTGATCGAATTCGGGATCCCCTGGTACTGCATGTCGACGGCCGAAAAGCACATCTCGAGTTCGCTCACCAGCCTGCTGATCTGCTGCGTTCCCCTGTTCGCGGTCCTCGCTCAACGACTGCGACGCACCGGGGAGCACATCTCGCGACGTCGTTATCTCGGCCTCGGAGTTGGCGCCGTCGGCGTCGCGTTTCTCGTCGGGCTCGACCTGCGGGGAGGTTCGATCACGTGGATCGGGCTGATGATGGTCGTCTGTCTCGGCTACACCGTCGGTCCGATGATCCTAGCGACGAAACTGGCGCACGTCCCGGGCGTTGTCGTCGTGGCCGGCGCTACCGCGTTCGTCGCGATCTGTTGGATCCCGTGGGCCGTCGTCCACTGGCCGACGCACGTCTCGGGTGAAACGTGGAGTTGCATGGCGGTCCTCTCGGTCGTGTGCACCGCGACGGCGTTCTTGGTCTTCTTCGAGCTGGTGAAAGAAGTGGGCTCGTCTCGATCGGTCGTCGTCACGTATTTCAACACGGCGATCGCGGTGGTACTCGGTATCGTCGGACTCCACGAGGCCTTGACCGCCGGTATCGTGATCGGTTTTCCCCTGGTGCTGGTCGGTTGCATCTTCGCGACCAGTCGCACCAAGGAACCGGCGTCCTCGGAGCTACTCGTCGTACTGAGCGGAGACTCGGACCTCACCGTCGACCAACATCCAGAGTGATCCCGGGACGCTCGCGATCGTGACGTCGTGCCCGCTCTCGACGGCTCCGTGATGGATGACACTCACCCACGAGACCCGAGAGGTGACGATTTCGGTCACCGCCTGCCATACCGCGGCGTTATTCACGTGACCGACGATGTCGAGGTCCGCGCGGCGAAGCGGCCACGCCACCGAGAGCGCACCGTCGGCCACGGCGGGCGCCGGCACGCGGCCCGACACCTTTCGTCCCTGAAGGGCTTCGCCGTACACCTCGTAGAAGGCCGGCTTGATTCGAACGGGATGGCCCGTCGGGTCCACCGGCACCCATAAGGCGACCGCCTCGACCAGTAGCTCGCCGCCGGACGAGATATTCGTGCGGCGTTCGGCCCAGGCCGCACCGGCGCCCCCACACCACGTGGTTACCGTGAGCACCTCTTTGTAGCGCGGCCAACGGCCCCCGTCGGCCACCCGGATCGTCGTTCGGCGAACGACCCACGTGTCCGTCGATTCGAGGCCCGTCTCTTCCCAGTCATCGGTTGCCACGTCTTGAAGGACGCGGGCCACCCCGTCGAGCCGAATGACGCCGCTCTCGTCCGCGTCGCCCAAGCGAACGCGGATCTGTCCACTGAATTGACGACCTCGACGACTCGGTTCGACGAACTCAATCACGAGGGCAACCTACCGGGTGACTGGGACGCACCGGGTCAGCGAAGTGTCGCGCCGAGGGACTCGGCGCGCGCGATCAACTCATCGCGCGCGGTCGCCACCTGCACTTCGCTTAGCGTGCCCTCATCGGAACTGAAGCGAACGCGGTACGCCAAGCTCCGTGTCGCGTCGGGCAGGTTGCTCCCCCGGTACACGTCGAAGAGCTCGACCTTCTCGACGAACTCCGAAGCGCCACGCAATTCGGACGCGAGATCTTGCGCGTGCAGCGTTTCCGGCGCGACGAGGGCCAGATCGATGACGGCGCTGGGGAATCGACTGGGCACCTTGGCGAATTCGCTGCGCCGGGTCGCGCGACTCGGGTCGCACAAGGCGTCGAAATCCAAATCGATGAGACCGAGACGACGAGCGGGAGCCGAGGCCACGAGGTCCTCGACCAGCGCGCTGTCCACCTCTCCCACCGATCCGAGCACGGCGCCCGACGCTCGGTCGACCAGTTGGGCGGCGCGAGTCGGATGAAAGCCCGGCTCCGGGGTGTCGCTAGTACGCACGACGACGTCCGCCAATCCCAGACGCTCGGCCAGGGTGGCCCAGAAGGCCACCGCCGCGGTGGCGTCGTCACCTTCGCGACCGAGCACCACGGTGAGTCGTTCGTTCTCTCGGGGCAGCGTGAGCGTGACTGCGCCTCCGACCCCGCCCTTGGTCGTTCGCGGTGACGCCGTCTCGTCGGGGTGCGTGAAGACGTTACCGATCTCAGCCAGCACCACGTTGCCCGTACCGCGCTCCAGGTTCTTCCCCCACGCGCGCACGAGCCCCGTGATCATCGTGGCGCGAAGCACGGCCTCGTCCGACGCCAGTGGATTGGTGATGCGCACTCGGGCCACGTCGGGGCGCAAGAGATCGAAATCACCGTCACTGCCGAGGGTGGGCGTCCAGCATTCGGCGGCACCCAGGTCGACGACGACGTCGCGCAGGTGCCGGCGCAACTTCTGTCGCCCGCTCAGTCCTCCCGGTTGCGGCCAGGTCGGCGTGTGGCGGGGCAACCGGCGATAGCCGTGAAGCCGGGCAATCTCCTCGATAACGTCGGCGCTGCCGGCCACGCCTTCGCGTACGTCCGGTCGGGCGCGAGGCGGCACGACCGTAAATCGCTCCCCGGACACGCTCACGTCGAATCGAAGTCCCGAAAGAATCGAGGTCACCTCGTCGCTGCCGATGGCGACGCCGAGGACGCGTTCGATGTCGCGCTCGTCGAATTCGATCGTCGGTGGTGTGGGCGTAATACCGGCCACGTCGAGCGGGTCGCGGAGCCATTCCAACTCGGGACAGCTCTCGCGCAGGACGTGCACGAATCGAGCGGCGGCGCGCAGCGCTAGTCCCGGGTCGACGCCGCGTTCGAAGCGGTTGGAGCCTTCCGTACGCAGCCCGTGGCGTTTGGAACTTCGCGCAATGCCCATGGGATCGAAGTACGCCGATTCGAGCAGCACGTCGGTCGTCGCGTCATTGATCTCACTCGTCGCGCCGCCCATGATGCCCGCGAGTCCGAGGACGGTGTCGTCGCCGTCAACGATGACGCAGTCTTCGCCGGTGTCACCCAGTCCCCGACCGGCCGTGGCCAAGTCGCGCGAGACGCCGTCGAGGGTCACGAGCGTTTCACCCCGCCGGGCGCGGCGCGCCCGCAGCGTTCGTTGGGCGACGTGCGCGGCGTCGTAGGCGTGCGTGGGCTGACCGAGTTCGAGCATCACCAGGTTCGAGGCGTCCACCACGTTGGAGATCGCGCGCATACCGGCGCTCTGGACTCGATTGACGACCCACGACGGCGAGGGGCCCACCCGCACGTGACGCAGGACGGACACGGTCAGTCGCCCGCAGAGGTCCGGGTCGTCGATACCGGCGCTGGCGAACGCCGCGCTGGTCTCCTCACCGTTCGGTTCGGCCAGACGGGGTGACCGGAGAGCCCGACCGAGCCGCGTCGCCAGGTCGCGCGCGACGCCCTCGACGGACCAGGCGTCCGGTCGGTTGCCTTCGACCGTGATGTCGAAGACGACGTCGGGCGTGATCGACAGCGCCTCCATGAGGCCGACGCCCACGACCGGTTCGATGGTCTCGTCGAGCACCATCAGTCCTCGATGGTCGTCACCCAGTCCCAGTTCTCGGGCCGAGCACAACATGCCGTTGGACGTGACGCCGCGCATCTGACGCTGGGCGATCTCGAATCCCCCGGGTAACACGGCTCCGATGGGCGCCAACGGAACGTGATCGCCGAGATCGATGTTCGTCGCCCCGCAGACGATCGCCAATGGTCCGTTCCCGGCGTCCACGACCACCAGTCGCACGCGGTCCGCTCCTTCGATCTCGCGAATCTCGTCGATCCGGGCCACGACGACGTCTTCGAGTCCCTCGCCCACGTGCTCGACGCCCTCCACCACCAACCCGAGGTCGTCGAGGATTACGCGTAGCTCGTCACTGGACTCCGTCAGCTCGACGAACTCCCGCAGCCAGGCGAGGGAGATCTTCATGAGAACTGGTCCAAGAACCGCGTGTCGTTCTCGATGAGCGCACGCATGTCGGCGATCTCGTGGCGCATCTGCGCACAGCGGTCGATGCCGAAGCCGAACGCGAATCCGCTCCACTCGCCGCCGTCGATGCCGACGGCCGCCAGTACCGCGGGGTCCAGGACCCCGCATCCGCCGAGTTCGATCCAACCGGTTTGCGAGCAAGTGCGACATCCTTCGCCTCGACAGATCGTGCACGTTACGTCGAACTCCGCCGACGGCTCGGTGAAGGGGAAGTAGCCCGGGCGGAGTCTCGTCTCGATGTCCGGTCCAAAGTAGGCGCGGGTGAAGGTCTCGATGACGCCCGCCAGGTCCGCGAAGGAGATGCCGCGATCGACGACCAGTCCCTCGATCTGGTGAAACGTCGCGAGGTGGCTCGAGTCGGGCGTGTCGCGCCGAAAGCAGCGACCGGGCATCACCGAGTGGATGGGCAACGAGTCCGTCGCCACGGCCTCTTCCATCAGGTGGATCTGGGTTGGGGAGGTGTGGGTGCGAAGGACCACCGTCTCCGGCTCGCCCAACTCGACGTAGAAGGTGTCCCATAGTCCCCGGGCCGGATGCGCCGGAGGAATATTCAGCGCCTCGAAGTTGTACCAGTCGCTTTCCACCTCTGGTCCTTCGGACACCGTGAATCCCATGGCGACGAAGACGTCTTCGAGCTCGCGCTGGGTGATGGCGATCAGGCTCGGATGTCCGACCGACGCCGGCCAGCGCACGTCGCCGACGACCACGTCGCCCAAGTCCAATCCGTCCTCGAGCAAGGTCCGCGCCCGCGCCAGCTGACTCAACTCTCGGCGACGGGACTCCAGCGCGCTTTCCACCACCCGTCGAGCCTCTTGCAGTTGCGCCCCGGCCTCTTTGCGATCCTCCGGTGCGAGCACCCCAAGGGACTTCTGCAGCGCCGAAAGGATCGACCGTTTGCCGGTGATCGTCGGTTCCGCCTCGCGCAAGTGGTCAATACTGTGGAGGCCTTCGATCGTCGCAAGGAGTTGGGCCGTCTGGTCGGCGAGATTGGCGAGCGGTGAGGAGGTCATGACGCTTAAAGGCTACGGGGTGGTGGGGTCCCGGCGGCGTCTCTGCGCTGCCACAGCGCCTCGAAGGCGATCAACGACGCGGCGACGCCGGCGTTGAGCGACTCGCTTCGTCCGTCCATCGGAATGGAGATCGTCTGACCGCAACGTGCGATGGTCTCACCGTCCAGTCCGTCGGCCTCGTTGCCGATGACCACGACGCTGGCGACGCTGAAGTCGACCTCTCGGTGACTCTTGCCGCCCCGCACGACCGTCGCCAGCAACTGTGCGTCGCCGCCGAAGTAGGTCACGGTGTCGTCGATCGACGCGACCACGACGGGCAGATGGAAGATCGAGCCGGCGCTGGCGCGCAGCGTCTTGGGGTTGAAGGGGTCTACCGATTGTCCCGTCAAGACGACGGCCGTCGCACCGGCGGCGTCGGCCGAGCGGATAATGGTCCCGACGTTGCCGGGGTCTCGAAGGTCGTGGAGCACCAAGGTCAGTCCGTTCTTGGGTATCGAGTCGACGCGGCGTTGTTCGAAGCGCACCGCGGCCAACACCGGTTGCGGCGTTTGTGCGTCGGCCACCTTCTCCAAGACGCCCTCGGCCAGAGCGAAGACGCGAACGCCGAGGGCGTCGGCCTTTTGGATGAGTCGTTGCAGAGACGGTCCGTCGGCGGCGGCGTCAACGTAGACGGCCTCGAACTCGACTCCACTCTCTAAGGCGGCGTGGACCAGGTCGGGACCCTCGAGGACGCACACGCCCTCGCTCCATCGTAACGATCGTTTTTGGACGAGGCGCCGGAGCCGGCGCACTCGCTGATGTGACGAACCCAACGCCTCGATCAGGGTTACCTACTTGGACAACGCGGCGCCGGCCTGGGCCACGATCGCCGCGAAGGCGGCGTTGTCGCTCACGGCCAAGTCCGCCAGAATCCGACGGTCGACTTCGATGCCCGCCGCGTTCAGCCCGGCGATGAATCGGCTGTAACTCATCCCGTGAGCTCGAGTGCCCGCGTTGATCCTTTGGATCCAGAGCCGACGCATGTCGCCTTTACGCGCGCGACGGTCGCGAAACGCGTAGACGCCGGAGTGCTGGACGGCCTGGTTGGCCGAACGGAAGGTGCGGCTGCGGTCACCGTAGTAACCCTTCGCCTCTTCCAGAATCGCCTTGTGGTGCTTCTTGGCGTTGACCGCCCTCTTGACACGTGCCATGACTGTTCCTCTTTCGACTCGATCTCTATATGCCCATCAGGCGCTTGGTCTTCTTCTCCATGGCCTTCGAGAGGTCGGTCTCGCGACCGAGTCGACGGGCGCGAACCGACGACTTGCCCTCCATGAGGTGACCGCGGAAGGCCTTGCCGCGACGCAACTTGCCGCTGCCGGTCACCTTGATGCGCTTCTTCGCCCCACTGTCCGTCTTCATCTTTGGCATTTCAGCCCTCCTCTACCGATACTTCGGCCGATACACTCGGCGCGACGTTGTGCTGCTCTTCGACTTTCGGGCTCTCGGCCGACTTCGGCTTCGCCTTCTTTTCCGGTCCGAGGACCATGATCATGTTGCGACCATCGAGTTTCGCGGCCGACTCGACCTTGGCGACGTCGTCGAGCTTCTCGACGATACGGTCCAGGATCTTCTTGCCGAGTTCGGGGTGAGCCGACTCGCGTCCGCGGAACATGATGGTGACTTTTACCTTGTGACCATCGTTGAGAAACTTCTCGACCAGGCGAGTCTTGGTGTCGAAGTCACCGGGACCGATCTTCGGGCGGTACTTCATCTCCTTGACGCCTACGTTGAGGGTCTTTCGACGTGACTCCTTGGCCTTTTGGGCCTCGTCGAACTTGAACTTCCCGTAGTCCATGATGCGACAGACGGGCGGTTGCGCGGTGGGCGCGATCTCTACGAGATCAAGGTCGAGGCTGCGGGCCAACGCCAATGCTTCACGGGTTGTCATCACGCCACGTTGGTTGCCCTCGTTGTCGATCAGACGTACTGTCTCCACGCGAATTCGTTCATTGACGCGGTGGTCTCCAGGCACTGTTGCGATAACTCTCTCCTTGCTCTTCGTGACGCCTCATTGGCGTCACCACGGCAAGCGAGGCACAAAACTCCTGGAAACCCGGCGCACATCGGTGGCCAGGTGGACGTTGGCGTTGCCAACCTCACTTGCTGAACTGCCCAATAACGATAGCAGACCGGTTCACGAACGCCCTGCGCGCTTAGGCGCCCACACTCGAGCGACCGCGCCCGGCGCTACTTTGTTCGAGTGAGTGATCAGAGCCATCCGCCCATCGACGAGTCCGACGAGATCGCCTATCTTCGCTCGACGCCGGTCGAAACGGTGCTCGGTAACCATTTCTTCGTTCTCTTGCAGTTGGGCGCCCTGCAATTGTCAACGACTCCTCCGAATCTGCCCGGCGCCCAGCTGGTCATCGACACCATCGCCGCGATGCTCCTGGCCGGCGGCGATCGACTCGGCGAACACGTCGCGCTCTATCGCAACGCGCTGGCCGAAGTGCAACAGCTCTACGTCCGCGCCGCCAGCCCGCCGCCGGGCTGAACGGGACAACTACGAATCGAGCGCGAAGGTGAAGGTCAACGCGAGGCCGCCCAGGGAACTCTTCGACGTCGACATCGAGCCACCGAGACCCTCGGCGATGTCGGCCATGATGCTCATGCCGAGACCCGATCCTCCGGTTTCGCGCGAGCGCGACTGATCGAAGCGGCGAAAGCGCTGGGGCCGAACCCCGTACTCCGGCAAACCGCCTCCCCCGTCTTCAATGCACAGCGTGGCCCGCGAGTCCTCGCGACGCAACGTGACGCGTACGGCGGTGTCGTTCGGCGTGTGGCGAATGATGTTGGAAAAGGAGTTCACCAGCAGTCGGTCCAGCAGATCCTCTCGTCCCCGTACCGCGAGACCGCTGGTCACGTCGTCGCTCACCCCTCGTTCGGGGTGGTCGTTGCGAAACTCCTCGACGCGCGAGACGACCAGTGAACTGAACTCGACGTGGGTGTTGAGGTGCTGGGGTGCTTCACGGACTTCGGCGGACAGTAGCAAGTCCGCCACCAACAGGTCCATCCGGTCGATCTCTCGGCGAACCCGCTCCACGGCGCGCGCGCGCTGCTCCTCGTTGATCGACGGATTGGTCAGGAGTTCGTTATAGCCCTTGATCACCGTGAGCGGCGTTCGCAGTTCGTGCGAGGCGTCGCCCACGAACTGCTGCATCGCTTCGACGCTCCTCGCTTCGATCGCGATCCGCTCGTGCAGCGCCACGACCATCGTGGCCAGCGCCGCCTGGAGTTCGCGAACGTCGCGACTGCCCGCGCTCGGTGGGACTTGCCCTCGTTCATCGCCGCGCGCCACCGCGCTGGCGAAGCCAATAAGGTGCTCCATCGTGCGCAGGTCCTTGCGCATCACCAATCGCGCCAGGACCAGCATGACCAGGGCCACGAGGAATCCGGTCAGCGCGACGTCCAAGGCCAGTTGCCGTCCCTGTTGGGAGATGGCGGCCGTCGATCCCGCGACCACCAAGTAGTCGCCGCCGCCGACGTAGATCGAACGGATCCGAAAGCCGGGCAGGTTCGACTGGACGCTCACCGCGGCGAGCGTCGCGAGCGCGTCGCCCCGGGTCGGGTTCTTTCGAAGCGGCGAGTCAGGGGTGTTGACCTGGACCACGACGCCCGACGGGTCTACGACGTCGAGCGTCAGGTTGTAACTGTTCTCTTGGACGATGTTGAGGGCGTTGGTGAGCGCGACGTTGGGGTGGCCGACGCCACTGTGGATCACGGCGTTGATTTGATTGTCGAGGGTCGAGTACAGCGACCGGGTACTGGCGTCCACCGCGAACCAGCCGACCGTCAACGCCACCATCGTCGTGAGGACGATGAGCAGAATTGTTAGTCGTGTGGCAATCTTCACTTTCCCGTGGTCCACGTCACGAGCTTGAATCCGACCCCCCTCACGGTGGTGATCGGAGCGAAGTCGTCGTGGTGGATCTTGCGTCGCAAGTAGGAGATGTAGGTGTCGAGCACCGACGTTTCGGAGTCGAAGTCGATGTTCCAGACCTCGCGCAGGAGCAGCTCTCGGGTGACCAGGCGGTCCTTGCGCTCCAGGAGGACCTCGAGAAGTCGGAACTCGGTCGCCGAGAGAGTGATCGGTCCGCCGTCGACGGTGATCTCGTGGGTGTCGACGTTCATCTCGATCGGTCCCGATGACAAGACGAGGTCGTCGGCCGATTCGGCGTTGGAGCGACGCAGAATGGCGTTGATCCGAAGCAGGAGCTCCTCCAGGCTGAAGGGTTTGCGGACGTAGTCGTCGGCGCCGTAACGCAGTCCCTTGGCGACGTCGACGGGCGAATCGCGCGCCGAGAGCATTAGGACGGGCGTCTTGGTGTCGTGCTCGCGCAGTTTGGCGAGGAACTCGAACCCGTCCATGGTGGGCATGTTGATGTCGACGATGCAGAGGTCGCAGTTGTGGCGGCGCAGCAAATCCATGGCTTCGGCGCCGTTGGACGCCGATTCGGTTTGGTACCCGGCGACCTCGAGGGCGTCACGGAGTAGATCGCGCACCCCCGGCTCGTCGTCGACGATCAAAACCGTCGTCATTGCGTTGCTCGCATCTTGTGAGCGTATCGCCCACTTATGGCCCTTGATGAGGAGTTGTTGTCCCGAAGAACTTCACAGCGAATAAACAAGCCCTTCACAGGGTTTTCAAAAACTGGAATTTTACTGTTGGTCTCGTTCCTTTGAAAGGGGTCCATATGATGAAGTTCAGTACACGAGGCTTTCTGGCGGTAGCCATGATCGCAGCCCTGGGCATCAGCGCCCCTGCGGTTGCCACGGCGGACACCACCACGACGACCACCCCCGCCATTGCCACAACGGTGCACGTGACGCACTCTCAGTGGAAGCAGTGGAAGAAGCTTGAGGACGCCTACGTCGACCAACTGAAGGTGATCAACAAGACCTTCCGTTCTTCGGTAGACGTCGCTCGCCGAGAGTACTGGGCGGCCATCAAGGCCTCCAAAGGCTCGGCGAACCGCCAAGAGGCCCGAGCCGCGGCTCGAGCCGCGTTGACGCTCTCGATCGCCAACGCGATGGAAGCCCGTTCCACGGCGCTAACCACGCTGGGTGCTCCTCCGGCGCCTCCGGCCGGAACTCCCCGTTCGGCGTACATTGTCGCCTTGCAGGCAATCAACCAGACCTACCGAAACTCGGTAGCGGCGGCTGATGCGGCGTTCGCCGCGGCCTTCCCCGGCGCGGTAACGGCACCCGAGCGTGCCGTCGTTCGTGCGACGCTGGAGTTGGCTGTTGCCAACGCCGCCGTTGTCCGGGCCGCGGCCCTGGTGGCCCTGGGACCACCTCCGACGCCCACGCCAACCGCGACGACCACCGCGGTAACCACCACCACGGCCTAGTCACCAGTTATGCCTATCGGCGCGCTGCTCTCTCGGGAGCGGCGCGCCGATTGTTTTTGTGTCTGTGTCGCTCGTGGGTGCATCTCGGTGACCGATCGTCGGGCGTTGCATTTCCACTGGTCGCGCTATCTTTCGGACGGTCGATGTTCGCCACGAAAAGGCGATCTTCACAACCTATATACATTCGATTCACAGGATTTTCAAAGGATTGCTGGGTACGATTTGGGTGTTCTCGTGAAAGGTCGGCAATGAACAGTCTCACTCAGCGCACTATCGCCTCGGTGGCGATCGTCGTGACGCTTGCATTGGGAACGCCGGCCCTGGCCCTCGCAGCAGGTACCACGACCACGACTCCGACCACGACCTTCGTCGCCAGAACACCGGTTATCAAGAATTTGCGGCAGTACCGCGCCGCCGAGAAGCTTTACCTGGCCCAACTGAAGGTGATCAATCTCACCTTTCTGGCCGCCGTAGCCACCGCCAAGTCGAACCTGGCGATCGCCATCGGCGCGGCCCCCAACTCCACCGTGCGAATCAGTGCGCGAGCGACGTACCGTTTCGCGATCACCGAGGCCACCATCGCGCGCTCCAACGCGCTGACCCTACTTGGCAAGCCTCCGGTCAAGCCCGGTCACAAGTAATCGTTCACCACGACGACGCCGTAATCGCCTCGCCCTCACTCTGGTTGATTGACCCTCGTCGCCTTTAGCCGACGGTTAGTTTCACAATCTCTCGTGCCTCGTCGTGACCAAGACGCCCGACGCCCCGGCGCGCTGAGATGATTGCGCCGCGAGCGATGCGGCGTGATCCGTCGGCGATGTTCACGCAGTGAAAGTAGAGAGCCTCGCCCTCGTCGCTGACCACCAGTCCGTCGCCCCGGTGGTCGTCGAAGGCCTCGATCCGACCTCGCAGCTCCATTACGATCCGAGTGATCCCTGTCGGAGCGCCGACACCATCTCCAGGGCCGTCGTCGCCGCTTCGCGACCCTTGTTGCTTTCATCATTGGCCGAGCGCTCGAGTGCTTGATCGAGGGTGTTGACCGTCAACACCCCGAAGGCCACCGGTACGCGGGTACTGAGTTGGACGTCTTGGACCCCCCGGGCACACTCCCCCGACACGATTTCGTAGTGCGTCGTTTCGCCCCGGATAACGGCGCCGAGAGTGATCACTGCGTCGACCGGCCGATCGCCGTCGGCGAAGGCGAGCGCCATCAACGGGATCTCGAAGGCGCCCGGCACCCAACCCACTGCGATGTCGCTGCGATCGACGCCGGCGTCACGTAAAACGTCGAGCGCGCCTTCAAGGAGACGGGTCGTTATCCCCCCGTTGAAGCGACTGCAGACGAGCGCGACGCGGACGCCGCGGCCCGCGGGGGCGCCTTCCACGTGTTCACCGACTCGTTGACGCAGCGTTTCGACCCGATGGGAATCGAGACTCGTTTCGTCACTCGACGTCATCGAGTCCCCCGAGCATGTGACCGAGACGCTCACGCTTCGTGCGTAGATAGTCAATATTGAAGGCCGTAGGGCTGCTCTCGAGCGGCACGCGCTCGACGATGTTGAGACCGAACCCCTCCAGTCCGCCGTACTTCGAGGGATTATTGGTCATCACGCGCATCGAAGTGACGCCCAGGTCGACCAGGATCTGCGCGCCGATCCCGTACTCTCGCGAGTCGACCGGGAGACCGAGTTCGATGTTGGCGTCGACGGTGTCGCGACCGTCTTCTTGCAAGGCGTAGGCCCGGATCTTGTGGCCCAGGCCGATGCCGCGGCCCTCGTGGCCCCGCAGGTACACGACGACGCCGGCCCCTTCGGCCGCGACCTTCGCCAGCGCCGTTTCCAGTTGCGGTCCGCAGTCACAGCGCATCGAGCCGAACACGTCACCGGTGAGACACTCCGAGTGCACGCGCACCAGTACGTTGGGCGTCGTCGAGATATCGCCGTACACCAGCGCCATGTGCTGTTCGCCGTCGAGGACGTTCTCGAACACGTACGCCTGGAACTGACCGTGTTCGGTGGGCAGTGACGCTTCGGCGACACGCTTGACGAGTTTTTCGTGATGGCGTCGATACCGGATCAGGTCGGAGATCGAGATGATCGGTAGGTGGTGCTCTTCGGCGAAGGCTTCGAGCTCGGGCAGGCGAGCCATACCCGACTTGTCGGCGGTGACGATCTCACAGAGCACCCCGGAGGGCTGCTTGCCCGCGAGTCGACAGAGATCGACCGTGGCCTCGGTGTGACCGGCGCGCTTTAAGACGCCGCCCGCCCGATAGCGCAGGGGGAAAATGTGACCCGGTCGATTGAGGTCGCTCGGTCGCGTATCGGGGTCGATGAGCGCCCGGATCGTCGCCGCGCGGTCACCGGCCGAGATGCCCGTGGACGTGCCGTGTCGATAGTCGACGGTCACGGTGAAGGCGGTGCGCTGGGCCTCGGTGTTCGCGACCACCATCAAGGGGAGATCGAGCGCGTCGGCGCGAGCCGACTCGATCGGGACGCAAAAGACGCCCGAGGTGTACTCGAGGAAGAAGGCCATGCTCTCGCTCGTGACGTCCTGGGCCGGCATGATGAGGTCACCCTCGTTCTCGCGATCTTCGTCGTCAACGACGACCACCATCCCGCCCTGATGTATCTGATGAATCGCCTCTTCGATGGTTGATAGTGCCATTAGACCTCCACGTCTATTCGAATATCTTCTCCGACCCGTTGCACCCCGACGATCCGACCTCGCCGCAGCGCCGCGATGGTCGGGGTCGAGAGTCCCCGTAGGGCGCCGAGCGTTCCGTCACTGCCGGCGAAGGACGCCGATTGATACCAGACGATGTGGTTCACCAGTCCGGCTTCCAGGAACGAACTCGCGGTGGTGGGGCCGCCCTCTACGAGGAGTTGCAAGACGTCGTGGTTGCCGATTTCGTCCAGTACCTGAGCCAGATCACCGCTCAGCTCGAGACAGGGCCGCATCTGGGCGCCGGCGGGCGCCGTGCCCAGCACGATTCGCAGCGGCTCGAGCACGAGGTCCCCGAGTCGCGCGGTCAGGGCCGGGTCGTCACTGCGCGCCGTGCCGGCGCCCACCAGCACCGCCTGGCTCTGGGCTCGCAGCACGTGCGCGTCACGGCGCGCCTCTTCGCCGGTGATCCATTGGCTCGTGCCGTCGGCCATGGCGACGACGCCGTCGAGGGTGCTCGCGACCTTCAAGACCACGTACGGGCGGCCCGTCACCCGATGCCATATATATGGCGCGAGTTGGGCCCGTACCGCTGGTTCCTCCACGCCGACCTCCACGTCCACCCCGGAGGCCTTCAACAGTTCCACCCCCGCGCCCGAGACGCGAGGATCGGGATCGATGGTGCCGACGATCACCCGTGACACGCCCGCTTCGACGATCGCCCCGACGCAGGGACCGGTACGTCCCTCGTGGGAGCAGGGCTCCAGGGTGACGACCATCGTCGATCCGCGCGCGCCGTCACCGGCGCGGCGCAGCGCCTCGATCTCGGCGTGTGACTCACCCGGGACCTGGGTGTGGCCCTCACTCAAGACGACCCCGCGATCACTGACGACCAGGGCCCCGACCCAGGGATTCGGCGGCGAGAGGTAGCGCGCCTTGTCGCCGGCCCCGATCGCCATCGTCATCAATTCGGTGTTGGAGAACTTCATGTTCGGCCCGTCCTCGCGGCGACGCGAAGTTCGTGCGCCGCGTTCAAGGGATCGGGACTGCGAAAGATGGCCGATCCGGCAACCAGGACGTTGGCACCCGCCTCCACCGCGATCGGGGCGGTCTCCAGATCGATGCCGCCGTCGACCTCGATATCGAGAGCCAAGTCGTTGGCGTCGACCTCGCGACGCGCTTCTTTCACCTTGCCCATCACGTCGCCGATGAACGATTGACCACCGAAGCCGGGAAAGACCGTCATCAGTAAAAGCAGGTCGACGTCGCCGAGAAACGGCGCCACCTTCGTGAACGGCGTATCGGGATTGGCGGCCAAGCCCACGCGAAGACCCAACGCGTGGGCTTCGTCAATCAAGGCTGCGGTCGAACCCACTTCGACGTGCACCGTGCAACCGTCAGCGCCGGCCTGACGGAAGGCTTCGAGGTAGCGTCCCGGTTCGCTCATCATCAGATGGCAGTCGAAGAACCTCGCGCTGTACTGGCGAAGGGATTTCACGACTGGCGGTCCGATCGAGACGTTCGGCACGAAGTGACCGTCCATGACGTCGACGTGGAGCCAGTCCGTTTCGGCGTCGATCTCACGAACCGCGTTGGCCAACGAGCCGAAATCGGCGGCCAGAATTGACGGGGCCACGCGCAGTGTTCCGATAGGGCCCGCGTCGATGGAAGTCACAACGGCAGCCTATTCGGGGCCGATTTGTTCACGTCCATCGAACGACGGCTTCATCGAGTCTCGCGCCGGTCCACCACGCCGTGGCACTCATTGACTTGCCGCTCTCGGGGCGCACGATTTGCAGGGCGATCGCCCCTTCCGCCGCCCCCAGGATGACCGCGCCGTCACGCAGCGCGATCGATCCGCGGCCCAAGGCGGCGCCGTTGTACTCAACCGCACTTTCCACGAGCAGACGGCGCCCAGCGACCATCGTGAACGCCTGGCCCAGGCGAACGATTCGCAAGAGCTGCGCGGCCGAGGAAGCACTCGTGAGGTGGAAGTCCTCTTTGGTGAGCTTCGCGGCGTACGTGACGTCGCCCTCTTGCGCGCGAGGGTGGGCCAACAGTTCGGGCGAACCGAGGACTTCAGTGAGTGCCCGGGCGCCCACGGTCGCCAGTTCCCCGAGAAGTGACGTCAGCGATTTCGCGTCGATGGCGACGCGTCGTTCGAGGTGCACGGGACCGGTGTCGAGTTCGGCCTCGAGGGTCATGACGCTGACGCCCGTCTCGGTGTCGCCGGCCAGGATCGCGCGCTCGACGGGGGCGGCCCCCCGCCATCGTGGCAGCAGCGAGAAGTGAACGTTGAGCATCGGGACGCGCGCTAGAACCTCGGGTGCGATCAGTCGACCGTAGGCCACCACCACGCCGCGCTCGACGTCGACATCGTCCAATTCGCCGAGTCGATGGCCAGTGGGGAGACCCAACTCTTGCGCGCAGGCCTTGACGGGGCTGGGTGACAGCTGGCCGCCGCGACCACGCTTGCGATCGGGTCGAGTGATGACCAGTGCAACGTCGTGACCGGCGTCGACGAGGGCGCGCAGCGACGGGACGGCCGCCTCGGGCGTGCCGAGAAAGGCGAGACGCACTTACTCACCCAGCAACGAGTGGAGTCCGTCGGGGTCCGAATCGTGGAGTTCCAGATTGCGGGCTCGCAGTATCTGCTTGGCCTCACGTCGCTGGTCGGCGTTGAGTCGTTCGATGAGCAAGACCCCGTCGAGGTGGTCCATCTCGTGTTGGAAGATGCGACCCTCGTACTCGTCGGTCTGGACGTCGATCTCATTGCCGTCGAGGTCGAAGCCCACCAGGTGAACCGCGTTGGCTCGAGTGATCTCCCAACTGAGTCCGGGCACCGAGAGGCAGCCCTCTTCGTACGTCCACTCGCCGTCGGTCTCGAGAATTTTGGGGTTCACGACGACGTAGGGACCCTCCCCCTGGTCATAGACGAAGAGGCGCTTTTGGACGCCGACCTGATTGGCGGCCAGCCCCACGCCCGGTGCCTCGTTCATCGTTTCGATCATCGTCTGGGCGAGCGCCGCGATGCGGCCATCGATGTTCTCGATCTCGGTCGTCACCTGGGTCAAGACCGGGTCGCCGTAGATGCGAATAGGAAGCGTCGTCACTCCCCCACGTTATCGCTGGCGCCGCCAGAAACCCTTTCGCGTGGCGGCTTCTGCGCTTAGTGCACCGCGACGCGCACCTTGGCGAGCGGTCGCGGAGCGGCGCGCAGCGCGGCGGTTAATGTCGCCACGTCGTGCGTGCGCACGATGAAACCGGTCGTCGACGGACGGATGGTAACTCCGTGCTCGCGCAGGCCCTCGACGAATGACTCGGCGCCCTCGCCCGAGACCTCGGCTTCGGCGCCGTAGGGTGCGAGACCAAGCACTCGCGCCGTCGCCACGTCCTCGTCGATGATCGCATCGAAGTTCGCTCGTACGAGGGCGTCCACGACCGGGTCGTCACTCCGGCGAGTCTGCAGAACGACCGCACCGCGTCCCTCGCGTCGCGGTCCCACCAAGCGACCGGCTTTGGCGACAGCGGTGATCGCACTGTGACGCGCCGACGCGCGCGGTGCCAATAGATACTGATCGAAGTCGACGAAGACGACGACACCGCAGCGTCGAACTCGTTGCCACACCGCTTCAGTTCCGACGACGACTCGCTCGTGGGACGCGTCGAGGGGCGTGGTGGCCGTCACCTCGCTGACCCTCTGAGCGAGCTGTGCCGCGACGTCGCGAGCCAACGTCGTCACGCCGATGCGAACCCGTTTCAGATTCGTCGCTCCGCACGTTCGACAGAAGTTGGCCCGGGGCTCGTGGCGCTCACGACACGCCAAGAGGCCTTCACACTCTTCTTCGGCCTGTCCGCACACCCCACAACGGGCGAGCTCGCCACACTTGGCGCACGCGAAGAGACGACCATCGCCAAGGCGCTGCAAGACGACGACTACGGCCACCGGATCATCGCCCTCGAGGGCTCGTCGCGCGGCCGCCAGCGCCTCGCGGGCGAGGACGCCGTCGTGCGGGTCGCTCAATCGTCGATCGACGATGGTGACCCGCGGCCAGCCACCGGTCACGTCACCCCACGAACGATACGCGCCGTCGTTCAACAAAGACGGCGACGGCACGCTCGAGGTACACCACAACGGCGCCGCGTCGCGACGACATCGCTCGCGCAGCATGGTCACGGCGTCCCACGTCGGCGCCCCCGCGTTGCGATAGGCCTCGTCGTCGGCGTCGATAATGACGGCACCACTGACCCGGGGCATCGGCGCCAGTGCCGTGCCCCGGGCGCCGACGACGACGGGCCAGCCGGCGCGCATTCGGTCCCACTGGTTCTCCCCGGAGGCGACGTCGCACCCTCGCTGTTCCAAACGACCCCGCAGTCGACCGGCCCACGATTCGGTCGGTACCAGGACCAACAGCGAGCCCTCTTTCTCGCGGGTCATCTCGTAGGCGGCGAGAATCAATCCCAGGGGGTCCGTCGTCGGGGCGACTTCGAGCACCCCGGGCTCTACCTCGTTGAGGCCCGCCATGACCGCGCTCGCCAGGGCCCTCTTCTCGGGGGCCGAGGGCAGTTCGGTGATGAGACGCTTCGGTGACGTCGAGGCGAGGAAGCGACTCACCGGGCTGTACCAACGCTCACTGGCCCAGGCCAGCAACTCGAGCAGCGACGCCGGTGGTCCGTAACCGAGCCATTTCACTAAGGGCTTGAGGTCGGGACCGACCGCGGCCTGGTCGGTGACCCAGCCCCGAACGGAGCGACCGTTGAAGTCCACGCGCACCCGGTCACCGACTCCGACGCGCGCCGTCTTCTCGGTGACCAGGTAGTCGAAGGGGCGATCGACAGCGGCGACCTCGGTGATGATGCGAACGGCGCGCGCGGCGCTCACTGCTACAGCGACAGTTCTCGGCGCAGATCGTCGACCCGCGAAGTCTGCTCCCAGGTGAAGCCTTGGTCACTGCGGCCGAAGTGGCCGTAGGCGGCGGTGCGCTGATAGAGCGGACGACGCAGGTCGAGGTCCCGGATGATCGCCGCGGGGCGAAGATCGAACAGGGCGTCGACGGCCTTTGCGATCGTGACGCGATCGACGCGTTCGGTACCGAAGGTGTCGACCAAGACCGACACCGGTCGCGCCACGCCGATGGCGTAGGCGACCTGGACTTCGCAACGCTCGGCCGCTCCGGCGGCGACGACGTGCTTGGCGACCCAGCGCGCGGCGTAGGCACCCGAGCGATCGACCTTCGACGGATCCTTGCCGGAGAAGGCGCCGCCGCCGTGACGCGCCATCCCGCCGTAGGTGTCCACGATGATTTTTCGACCGGTGAGTCCGGTGTCGGCGTGCGGTCCGCCCAACACGAATTTCCCCGAAGGGTTCACGAAGACCTTCATCGAGGTGGCGTCGAGGTCATCGGGCAGCATCGGCATGATCACGTGCTCGAGTACGTCGTTCTTCACCGTCGTCAGCGAATCGATGCCGTCCTCGTGCTGGGTCGAGATCAGCACGGTGTCGATGGCCACCGGTTTGCCGTCTTCGTAGACCACGGTCACCTGCGTCTTGCCGTCGGGCCGCAGATACGGGATGAGCCCGGAGCGACGAACCTGGGCCAATCGCATGGCGAGTCGATGGGCGAGCCATATCGGCAGGGGCATGAAGTCATCGTTGTCGCTGCAGGCGTAGCCGAACATCATGCCCTGGTCGCCGGCGCCTTGAGAGTTCAAAACGTCCTCGTCGCCGACGCCGGAGCGCTGTTCGAGCGCCACGTCGACACCGTCGGCGATGTCGGGACTCTGCTTGTCGAGCGTGACCAAGATTCCGCAACTGCGTCCGTCGAAGCCCATGGCGCCGTCGTCGTAGCCGATGCCGATAATGGTCTCTCGCGCGAGATGATTGATGTCGACGTAGGCGCTGGTGGAGATCTCTCCGGCCACCACGCACAGACCGGTGGTGAGCAACGTCTCACAGGCCACTCGCGCGGTGGGATCCTGAGCGAGGATGGCGTCGAGGACGGCGTCCGAAACCTGATCGGCGACCTTGTCGGGGTGTCCTTCGGTCACCGACTCCGACGTGAAGAGGGTGCGGTCGCTCATGGGGCTCCTTGCGATAGCAATGAGGCCACCCTAGCTAAGATCGCCATCGCCACCGCTTCCTTCGATCGTAGCGACACCGGTTGGGCGACCCCGTCACGGTCCAGCACGACGACTTCGTTGGTCGCGTGCTCGAAGCCAACGCCCGCGGCCGAGACGTCGTTCACGACTAACAGGTCGACGTCTTTGCGTTGCAATTTCTCTCGAGCGTTCTCGATGACGTTCGTCGTCTCGGCCGCGAAGGCCACTACGACCTGCGACGCGGTGCGAGCGGCGACCAGGTCGTGGACGATGTCGGCGGTGAGTTCGAAATGAAGCGACGGGAGGCCGGCGGCCTTTTTGATCTTCTCGCTCGCCGCGGTGAGCGTGAAATCGGTCACCGCGGCCGCCATGATCGCGCAGTCGCTGTTCGCGAACCGCTCCAGCATGGCGTCACGCATCTGCGCCGCGCTCTCGACGTGAACGACGTCGATGGCCGCAGCCACGTCGAGCGCGAGTTCGCGCTCGACCGTCGTCACCAAGGTGACCGTGGCGCCCAGCCGGTGGGCGACTTCGGCCAGAGCGTAACCCTGGCGACCGGACGAACGATTGGCGAGGACGCGTACGGGATCGATCGCCTCACGAGTTCCCCCGGCACTGATCAAGATGCGCTTGGCGCTGAGCGGGCCGCGGTAGCCGCGCACGATCTTCTCGACCAGTTCGAATATTGCCGCCGGCTCGGCCATGCGACCGACGCCGACGTCGCCGCCGGCGAGGTGACCGGTCTCGGGCGCGAGCACCATGACGCCGCGACGTCGCAACGTGTCGAGATTCTCCTGCACCGCTGGTTGCGCCCACATCTCGGAGTGCATCGCCACACACAGCAGGACCGGCGCTTTGGTGGCCATCAACGTGGCGCTCAACAGGTCGTCGGCCAGACCCGTGGCGTACCGCGCGATGAGATGCGCCGTGGCCGGCGCGACGACGACGAGATCGGCGTTCTGTCCGAGGTACGTGTGCGGAATCGGCGTCGAGGGATCCCCGAACAGATTCGTACGCGTTGGTTCGCTGGCCAGCGCGCTGAAGGTCAGCACGCCCACGAAGCGCGTGGCGTCGGGGGTGAGAATCGGAGCGACGTGGTAGTTCGCGTCGCGCAGGAGACGCAACAGTTCAACTGACTTGTAAGCGGCGATGCCGCCGGCGACGCCGAGGACTATTCGAGGGGGGGACGAGTCAGGCGTCGCGGAGGGCATCGGTGAAGGCGTCGAGGTCGTTGTTGGCGTCCTGACGGGCCTCTTCCAACGCGACGGCCTGGAGACGCTCATCTTCGAGTTCTTCGGCGGTGGGGCGGTGGAACTCCAGTTTGCCCTGGTAGAGCTCTTCCATCGCCAACGACAGTGACTTGTTGGAAAGCGACGTCACCTGCGGCGGAATCAGGGCGCCGTGGCCCGATCCGAGGCCGTTGTAGTACTCGTTGATCTCACGGGCTCGAATGGCCGAGACGGCCACCAGCGTGAACTTCGAATCGCCCACCTTGTTCAAGAGGGTCTCGATGGGCGGATCGACGAGGGTGGGGCGTTCGGCCATGGTGTTCAGTCCTTTTTCGAGGGGGATCGCCGGGCTGGGCGGAGTTCTTCCAGTATAGAGAGGATTTCCTTCGTTGCTCGCTCCACGTCGTCATTAACCACGACGCGCGTAGCAATCGCCTGGCCTTTGGCCAGTTCGTGCGGTGCACTCGAGAGTCGCTTTTCCACGTGCTCGTCGCCGTCGCCGCGGCCGCGCAAGCGTTCTTCGAGTTGTTCCATCGACGGAGCGACCACGAGGATGACCACGGCCGAGGCGTCGTGCGCGAGGACCTGCTCGGCGCCCTGGACTTCGATCTCGAGCAGCACGTCGTGCTCGCCGGCCTGGGGACGAGGCGTCCCGTACAGGTTCCCGTGGAACTCCGCCCATTCCAAGAACGAGTCGTCCTCGATGGCCCGTTCGAACGTGGCGCGGTCGACGAAGAAGTACTCGGTACCGTCTTCGGTCGCTCGCACCGGACGCGTGGTCCAACTCTTACTCAGCCACAGACGCTGGTCGGCCTCAACCAACGCTCGAGCCAAAGTGCCTTTACCTACGCCGCCCGGACCGATGAGAACCGCAATGAAGGGCTCAGCGGACAAGAGCTCGAAACAGTTCTGCGCGCTGCTTCGGACCAAGCCCCCGGATCCGCCGGGTCTTGGCGATCGACGCGTTGTTCATGATTCGTTCGGCCTTCACTTCGCCAATGGCGGGAAGTGCACTGATGAGGTCGTAGGCGCGCATCTGCGCCACGCACTCTTCGCGCGCGGCCAGGTCGAAAAGTTCTTCCAGTGACAACTCGCCCGACTTCACCTGGCGCTTGACTTCTGCGCGTCGACGACGATTCGCTACGGCCAATCGCGATGCCTCGACGCGCTGTTCTTGCGAGAGGTTCGGCGGAGTGGGAGTCACGATGTCAGATTACTCCCCTGCGCTGGCCGCTGTTCAGGCCAATGCCTGATTGAGATCGTCGCGCCATCGCCGCGCGGCGTCGCGCAGCGCGGAACGCTCGGGACCGGCCTTCAGTATGGATCGTGCAACATTCACAAGCACGGTGTCGGCCGGACAGCGAGCGAAGAGTCGCGCCACGTTCTCGGCGCTGCCGCCCTGCGCACCGACGCCCGGCACGAGGAACGGACCGCCCAGGTGCGAGAGATCGAATTCGGGGGCGTCACGAGTGGCGCCGATCACGGCGCCCACCGAACCGAGACCGTCGTCACGCTGGTTCAGTTCCGCGATCGAGCGAAGGACGAGGTCCTCCACCCGTTCACCCTCGGGCGTACGAGCTCCTTGCAGGGCCCGACCCTCCTTGTTCGACGTCGCCACGAGGACAAAGACACCTCGACCGTTCTCCCGGGCGAGCGTCACGAGAGGTGCCAGCGCGTCGACCCCGAGGTAGGGACTGGCCGTGACGGCGTCGACGCGAAGAGGGGAGCGCTCGGTCAACCACGCTTCGGCGTAGCCGTCATTGGTGACGAGGAAGTCGCCGCGTTTGGCGTCGGCCACCACGAGGACGTCGGCGTCGTAGGCGTCACGAATGAGTTGCTCGAGCACCCGATAGCCGGCCGAGCCAAATCGTTCGAAGAAGGCGACCTGCGGTTTGATCGCGGCGGCGGTGCCTACGATCGCTTCGAGCGCGGCGCGCGCGAAGAACTCCATGCCCTCGACCGTGTCACCGCGGTCCCAGGTCTCCAGTAACTCTCGACTGGGGTCGACCCCGACACACAGTGGTCCCAGGGCGCGAATGCGATCGCGCAGTCGCGTGCCAAACGTCTCATCCATGCGCCGCTCCCACGAGGTCCGCCACTCGACTCACGTTATGTCGTTGCAGCCAACGCTCTAGTTTGCGTTGCACCATCCACGGGGCCCGCGGATTGGCGAACGTGGCCGTGCCGACCTCCACGGCGTTCGCGCCGGCCATGATCATCGCGACGGCGTCTTCGCCACTACTCACTCCCCCGACGCCCACGATGGGCGTGTCGGGAAACGCGGCGCGACATTCGTACACGCAGCGCAAGGCGACCGGCAGTATGCCCGGTCCACTCAACCCGCCCCCGCCGTTACCTAGTGACGGTCGCCGCCGTTCGATGTCGATGCCGAGTCCGAGCACGGTGTTGGCCAGTACCAGGGCGTCCGCGCCGGCGTTGAGCGCGGCGTCAGCGATGGCGACCAAATCGGGCGTATTGGGACTGAGTTTGATCCACAAGGGCAGGCCGGCCACCTTCGCCGCGCGAACGATCTCGGCGGTCGCTAACGCCGAGTGCGCGAAGATCGACGATCGGCTCTCGAGATTCGGACAGCTGGCGTTGATCTCCATCGCGATCACGCTGGCGCCGCGCATCGCCTCGGCCGCTTCACCGAACTCGGTGACGGTACGACCCCAGATCGAGGCCACCACGTCGCAGTGCCGTCGTTCGAGTTCCGGCAGATAGTGAGCGCGCCACGAGGCGACGCCCGGACCGGTGAGTCCCACCGAATTGAGCATGTGTTCGCCCGAGGCGGCCACGCGCGGCGCGGCATTGCCCTCCCACGCAAAGGCGGCCAGTGACTTGACGACGACGGCGCCGAGCGAGGAGAGATCGCCGTAGCCGGCGAGTTCGTCGCCGTAGCCCGAGGTGCCGGCCGCGGTCAGGATCGGCGAGCGCAGCGCGACGGCGCCGATGGTGGTGGCGAGCTCAATCATCGATGCAACTCCTGGAGCGACGCGACCCGCCAGCCCCGGGACCGCGTGTCGGCGATCCCCTTGGCGGCCGCGAATCCGGCACTGATCGTCGTGAGACACGACACGGCGTGCACCACGCAGGCCCCTCGAATGAGCGCGCCATCGGCGCGCGCCCCGCTGCCCGAGGGCGTGTTGACGACGAGTTGCACCTCGCCGTCAGCGATCATCGAAACGGCGTCCACGCCCATCTCCGCGAGACCGACCTTGCCGACCAGCGTGGCCACCTCTACGCCGTGAGCGCGCAGGTACCCGGCCGTCCCGACCGTGGCGGCGAGCGTGAATCCCAGGTCCGCGAGGAGTCGCGCGAGTTCGAGTCCTTGCACCTTGTCGCGGTCGGCGAGGCTCATGAAGACCTGACCGTAGTCGGGCAGGCGCGTGCCCGCGGCCAGCTGGGCCTTGGCGAAGGCGATGCCGAAGCTTTCGCCCACCCCCATGACCTCACCGGTCGAGCGCATCTCGGGACCGAGCACGGTGTCGACGCCGGGAAAGCGGTTGAACGGCAACACCGCCTCCTTCACCGACACGTAGGCCGGCTCCGGGGTCGCGGCGGGGACCACGCCCAACTCGATCAACTCGCGCAACGTCTGGCCCATCATGACGCGAATCGCGACCTGCGCCACGGCGACGCCGGTCGCCTTGGCGACGAAGGGCACCGTCCGTGAGGCGCGCGGATTGGCCTCCAGGACGTAGACCTCCTCATCTTTCACGGCGTACTGCACATTGATCAGACCCACGACCCCGAGGGCCTCGGCGATCTTCTTGGTGTAGGCGTGCAACGTCACGAGCACGGCGTCACTCAGCGTTTGGGGCGGGAGGGCGCACGCCGAGTCACCGGAGTGCACGCCCGCCTCTTCGACATGTTCCATGACACCCGCCACGAAAACGTCGCCGGGAATGTCGCGCACGGCGTCGACGTCCACCTCGACGGCGTCTTCGAGGAAGCTGTCAATCAGGATCGGCCGGCTCTGCGAGACGCCGCCCTCTCGGGCCAACGAGCCATGCAGACTGGTCAGATCCTTCATCACTCGCTCGAGCGAGGCGTCGTCGTAGACGATCTCCATGGCGCGTCCGCCGAGCACGTAACTCGGTCGCACCAGGACCGGATAGCCGATCTCACGCGCGATGGCCTTGGCGTCAACCAGCGTGAGCGCCACGTCCCCGGGCGGCTGGCGCAGTCCTAAGGATCGACAGATCGCTGACCACTGTTCTCGGTCTTCGGCCGAGTCGATCGAGGCGACGGGGGTACCCAGTATCAGGGCCGGGTCCAGCGAGTGCGAGAGCTTGAGCGGCGTCTGTCCGCCGAGTGACACGATCACGCCGAGCACCTGAGCACCGTCAATGCACGCGGCGCGCTCGGCGGCGATCACTTCGGCCACGTCTTCGGGCGTCAGCGGCTCGAAGTAGAGCCGGTCCGACGTCGAATAGTCCGTCGACACGGTCTCGGGGTTGCAGTTCACCATGACGCTCTCGTAGCCCATGTCGCGCAGCGCGAAGGAGGCGTGCACGCAGCAGTAGTCGAATTCGATACCCTGGCCAATTCGATTCGGACCGGAGCCGAGAATGATCACGCGATCGCGAGGTGACGGTCGGACCTCGCTGGCGTCCTCGTACGTGCTGTAGTGGTACGGCGTCGAGGCTTCGAACTCGGCGGCGCAAGTGTCGACGGTGTTGAACGTCGTGACCACGCCGGCCGCGCGACGCAGCGCCGTCACGTCAGCGGCGTCGCGATCGCAGAGATCGGCGATCTGCGGATCGGAGAATCCCCACTGTTTGTAGCGGCGCCACCGTCGCGCGTCGAAGGACTCCAGCGCGACGTCGGGACCGAGTTCGCGCTCGCGCTCGATGATCTCGCTCAACTGCTGGATGAACCAGCAGTCGATGCCGGTGCGGGCGACGACGTCGTCGATGGACGTTCCGCGCCACAGCAGCTCGTGCAGGGCGAAAAGCCGTTCCGGCGTGGCCACGACGCTGCTGTGCCAGAGCCGTTCGAGGTCGAAGTCCACGAACTCCGAGTGGCGTCCCAGCGCGAAACCGACCCGGCCCTGTTCCAGCGAGCGAACGGCCTTCTGCAGCGACTCAGCGAAGTTTCGGCCGATGGCCATCACCTCACCGACCGACTGCATCCTCGTCCCGAGCTCCGCCGTCGCCCCGGGCAACTTCTCGAAGGCCCAGCGCGGGATCTTCGTCACCACGTAGTCGATCACCGGTTCGAAACTGGCCGGCGTCACTTCGGTGATGTCATTGCGGATTTCGTCGAGCGTGTAGCCGACGGCCAAGCGCGCGGCGATCTTGGCGATCGGAAAGCCGGTGGCCTTGGAGGCGAGCGCGCTGGAGCGGCTGACGCGGGGATTCATCTCGATGACCAGTCGCTCGCCCGTCGCGGGGTCGACCGCGAACTGCACATTGGACCCGCCGGTCTCCACGCCCACCCGGCGCAGTACCGCGAAGGCGTCGTCGCGCATCGCCTGGTACTCCACGTCCGAGAGCGTCTGAATGGGGGCCACGGTGATGGAGTCCCCGGTGTGCACGCCCATCGGGTCGAAGTTCTCTATGCCGCACACGACCACACAGTTGTCGGCGGCGTCGCGCATCACCTCGAGTTCGAACTCCTTCCAACCGGCGACGGAACGCTCGACGAGGATCTCGGAGATCGGTGAGGCCGCGAGACCCTCTCCCGCCAACGTGCGTAGTTGCGATTCGTCGTGGGCGATGCCGGTGCCCGCGCCGCCGAGGATGAAACTCGGACGAATCATCACCGGCCAACCGATGCCCACCGCGATGGCGCACGCCTCGTCCACGTCGCGCGCGAAACCGGAGTCGGGGACGGCCAGGCCGATATCGGCCATCGCCGATTTGAAGAGTTCGCGGTCCTCGGCGGTGACGATGGCGTCCGGTCGAGCACCGATGACTTCAACCCCGAAGCGATCGGTGACGCCGCGTCGCACGAGCTCCATCGTCAGGTTGAGGGCCGTCTGTCCGCCCAACGTCGGCAACAACGCGTCGGGACGTTCGCGATCAATGATGTCCGTCAGCACGTCGGCGTCCAACGGCTCGACGTAGGTGACGTCGGCCGTCGCGGGGTCGGTCATGATCGTGGCGGGATTGGAGTTCACGAGGATCACCTTGAATCCCTCGGCGCGCAACACCTGACAGGCCTGGGTGCCTGAGTAGTCGAATTCACAGGCCTGGCCGATGACGATCGGACCGGAGCCGATGACCATGATCGAGTGCAGGTCTTCGCGCTTGGGCATCAGGCGCCCATCGTGGCGCCGTCGCGAAGGGCCTCTTCGAAGCGATCGAAGAGGTAACGCGCGTCGTGGGGTCCGGGGCCGGCTTCGGGGTGATACTGGACGGAAAAGCAGCGCTCGCTCGGGGCCGACACGCCCTCGATGACGCCGTCGTTCAAATTGACGTGGCTGATGACGCCGCGCGCCAACGAGTTCGGCTCGACCGCGTAGTTGTGGTTCTGCGCCGTGATCTCGATGCGACCGGTCGCCAAGTCACAGACCGGGTGATTGCTGCCGTGATGGCCGAAGGGCAGTTTGAAGGTGCGACCGCCGAGGGCCTGGGCCAGTAGCTGATGACCGAGGCAGATGCCGAAGATCGGAACCGTGCCCAAGAGATCTTCCAGCACGCGAACCTGACCGATCAGGGCCGCGGGATCACCCGGGCCGTTCGACAGGAACACGCCGTCGGGATCGAGCGAACGAATCTCGTCGGCGCTCGTGGCGGCCGGCACGACACTCACGCGGAAACGTTCGGCTAGGTGGTGCACCATCATGGTCTTGATGCCGTAATCGAGGGCGACCACGTGGCGCTCTCCCGCGCCGAGCGAATACGACGTGGTCGTCGACACCCGGGTCACCAGGTCCGTGCCGTCGGTACCGAGGGCCTTTCGAGCGGCCGCCGCGACGAGGTCGGGATCGCCGTGTCCGAAGGCGCCCGGCAGGGCGCCGTGGGCGCGTAAGTGTCGCGTGAGTCGACGGGTATCGACGCCCACGATGGCCGCGACTCGATGCTGGCGTAAGAACCCCTCCAGGGGACCCACCGAACGCCAGTTGGAGGGGACATTCGAGAGTTCGCGCATCACCACGCCTTGGCACCACGGTCGCAGCGATTCGTCATCGAGCGGCGTGACGCCGTAGTTGCCGATGTGCGGGTAGGTGAAGTTGATGATTTGGCCGGCGTAGCTGGGGTCGGTGATGACCTCCTGATATCCCGACAGAGCGGTGTTGAAGACGAACTCCCCGCTCGTGAAGCCCTCGTCGGGCAGATGCCCAGCGGCGTAACCCTCGAACGTCGAACCGTCATTGAGCACGAGCACCGAAGGGACGCGGATCACGTGAGTCGACCCTCCGTGACGACGAGACGTCCCTTGGCGATGGTGGCGCGCACGCGACCGACCAGGGCCCGACCGTCGTAGGGCGTGTTCATCGACCGACTGGCCAGCGCGTGGCGATCGACGCGCCAGTGGTCGGCCGGATCGAAGACCGTGACGTTGGCGTCCTCGCCCACCACCATGGCGCCGCCGTGCGCGCTGTGACGAACCCGGTCGTCCTCGCGACGCAACTGCGCGATGCGCGCCGGCCCTCGACTGAGCACTTGGTAGAACGTCTGGGGGTCAGGCGACGGCCCGAGCGCTTCGAACGTGAGCGACGCGGCGTGTTCGAGTCCGAGCATCCCGGCTGGTGCCTCGTCGAACGCCAGATCTTTCAGTTCGGGCGCGTGCGGAGCGTGGTCCGTCGCCACGGCGTCGACCACGCCTCGACGAAGGGCCCCCACCAACGCTTCGACGTCACCGCGCGAACGCAACGGGGGGTGGACCTTGAAGACTGGATCGTACGTGGCACAGGCGCTCTCGTCGAGTGTGAAGTGATGCGGCGCGACTTCAAAGCTGACCGGCAGGCCCTCGTCGCGGGCGCGAACCACCAGCTCCAACGAGCGACTCGTGGAGAGATGCAAGAAGTGCAAGGGCGAGCCGGTCAAGCGCACGAGCTCAATGTCGCGCAGCACCATGAGCTCTTCGGCCAGCCCCGGACGGCCCACCAGACCGAGTCGACCGCTCAACGCTCCCTCGTTCATGGTCCCGCCGGCGGCCAACGCTTCGTCTTCGCAGTGCTGGGCCAGACGCACGCCGAGGGGCTTCGCGTAGGTGAGGGCGCGGCGCATGACCGACGGATCTTGAACCCCGACGCCGTCGTCGGTGAAGAGGCGGACCCCGAGGGCGGCCATCTCGGCCATGGGTGCCAGTGACTCGCCCCGACGTTCCTTGGTGATGGCCCCGGCGACCGCAATATCGAGTGGCGTGCGAAGCCCGCGCTCGAGCACGTAGGCCACCAGCGCGACGCTGTCGAGCGCCGGTTCGGTGTTGGGCATCGCGACCAGCGCGCAGTAGCCACCCAGGGCGCCGGCGCGCGCACCGCTCTCGATCGTTTCGGCGGCCTCGCGACCGGGCTCTCGAAGGTGCGCGTGCAGGTCGACGAAGCCCGGCCCCACCCAGCAGTCGCGCGCGTCGATTTCGTGGGCGTCGGATGGCGCGTCGATCGTTGACGCGACGTCGGCGATCCGACCGTCGACAATTAACACATCGGCAACCTCGCCGGTGTGCTCGCCTACGACGAGTCCCTGTCGAATGATGATGGCGCTCACAGTCTTGGCCCCTCCCCCGATCCCGCAACGCTCAAGTAGAGGACCGCCATGCGAATGGGCACGCCGTTGCTGACCTGTCGTTCCACGATCGCTTGGTCAGAATCGACGACCCGCGAGTCGATTTCGACGCCGCGGTTTATGGGACCGGGGTGCATGATCAGGGCCTCGGGCCGCAAGAGTCGCGCACGCTCGACGGTGAGCCCGTGGGTGAAGGTGAACTCGTCCAGGCTGGCCACGAAGGCGCCGGACCCGCGTTCGCTCTGGAGGCGTAAGAGGGCGACGACGTCGGCCCAGGCGAGCGCGTCATCGAAGTCGTGTACCACCGTGACCGGCCAGGTGGATACCTCGTCCGGTAACAGCGTCTCCGGTGCACAGACGCGCACCTCGGCCCCCAGGGTGGCGTAAGCCGCCACGTCGCTACGCGCCACGCGACTGTGGCGGATGTCGCCCACGATCAAGATCCGCAGTCCGTCGAAGAGTCCGGCGCCGGACTCCAGTCCGGTCGTACCGCGGCGCTCGCTGAGGACCTGGCGGATGGTGAAGGCGTCTAGTAGACCCTGGGTCGGGTGCTGGTGCTGACCGTCGCCCCCGTTGATGACCCTCACGTGCGGCACGTAGCGACTGACCTGCAAGGCCGCTCCGCTGGAGCGGTGGCGCATCACGACGGCGTCGATGCCCAGCGCGTCGATGGTGGCGATGGTGTCGCGCAGCGACTCGCCCTTTTTCACGCTGCTCGACGCCACCGCCAACGAGAGCACGTCGGCGCTCAGGCGCTTGGCGGCCGTTTCGAAACTGAGCCGCGTGCGGGTCGACTCTTCGAAGAAGAGCGAAGCCACCACCCGTCCCTTCAAGGCGGGCACCTTCTTAATGCTCCGGCGATTCACCTCGACGAACGACTCGGCGGTGTCGAGGACTTCGACGATCGCCTCCTTCGACAGGTCATCGAGCGAGAGGAGGCTACGACCCCGAATGGACTCGATCACGACGCCGCCCTCGTGCCGATCCAGACGCCTTCGAGACTGGCGACGATCGCTTCGTCCTGGGACGTGGGGAGATTCTTGCCGACGTAGTCGGGGCGGATCGGCAGTTCGCGGTGGCCGCGGTCGACGAGCACGGCCAGTTGCACGGCGCGGGGTCGGCCCCAATCGGAGAGCGCGTTGAGGGCGGCGCGGATCGTGCGGCCAGTGAAGAGGACGTCGTCCACGAGCACGACCGTGCGATCGGTGAGGTCGTGGTCGATGTCCGTGGCCGACGACGTCGGCAAGGGGTTGCGCGACAGGTCATCGCGATAGAACGAGACGTCGAGCACGCCGGCGCTCACGGGCTCTCCGGAGATCTCGGCGAGAATCGAGGCGAGCGCGACGGCCGGTTCCTTGCCGCCGGTCTGAAGTCCGATAACGGACAGCGACCCTACGGCGTGGTTGCGCTCGACGATTTCGTGGGCCATGCGCCAGAGGGCGCGCTTCACGTCATCGGCGGTCATGAGCTGACTCTTCGCCGTGAACGCCGGGCCGCGTGTTCGCCCCTGGCCTTCGTCCTCGTTACTCATCGCTCTCCTGTCGTACGAGCCTCACGGGACCCGCTTCACGACAGCCCCTCGATGTGGTCGTTTCAACCACCATCAGGGCCGTGTTGTGTCATTGATTCGTGTTAATCGTAGTCGTTGCGACGTCCTCGACGGCCCACGCCGATGATCTCCGCCGCAGCGTGGCCCGAGCGCGCTCGATGACCGGGGTTGTCCTCCACTAACGGACGGATTGACCGGGACCGACGAGTTTAAAATCGTTGCTATGGGCGCTCAATCCCGGAGTATGTGGCGAATCAATCTCGGACTCTTCTTGGCCGAATTGATCTGCGTTCCGGCCTTCATCTTTGAAATATCGCGCGCCCTCGGTGGCAACACTCTCTCGTGGGCCTACGTGTTCGAATGGCCGCTACTCGCCGGCTACGCGGTGTACATGTGGCACAAGCTGCGCCAAGACGAACGAGGTGAGCCCCATCGTCCCGTGGTCTTCGACGACGTCGACCCGGAGCTCGACGCGTGGAACGCGTACTTGGCCAGCGTGCATCAGCGTGATCCGGCGGACCCGACCGATGAGCGCGACTGATCCGTCAGACTCCCTCGCTCAGTCCAGGACGTGATCGGCGATCGACGACAATACGCCGTTGACGAATTTCGGCGACGCGTCGGTGGAGTACACCTTGGCCAGTTCGACGGCTTCGTCGAGAATCACGGCCTTCGGTGGCGGGTCGTCCAGCATCATTTCGCCGACCGCCAACGTCATCACCAATCGGTCAACCAAAGCGATGCGTTCGAGCGGCCAGTCGATCGAGAATTCGCTGATGAGTTCGTGGGCGCGGGATTCGTGGAGCTCACTGGAGGTCAACAGCACCATCGTGTAGTCGTCGGGTCGCAAGTTGAGTTCTTCCACCACGACGAGCAGCGGCCGCTCCTTCATCGACGCCTCGTACATGATCTCCAGTGCGCGTTCGCGAGAGTGGTGTCGCTGAACGCCGAGTTCGCTCACGCTAGGCCCGGGTCATGTATTCACCGGTGCGGGTGTCGACCTTGATGAGTTCACCGGGTCCGACGAATAAGGGGACTTGCACGACGAGTCCGGTCTCTAAGGTGGCGGACTTGCGCGCACCCGACACCCGGTCGCCTTGGATGCCCGGTTCGGTTTCGGCGATCGTCAACTCGACCGACGCGGGGAGTTCCACCCCGATGATCTCGTCGTCGTGCAAGATCAGCATGGCTTTGCCGGTCTCCTTGAGAAAGTTGGCCGCCTCACCGAGGCTCTTGGAGGACACCGGCACCTGGTCGTAGGTCGACTGGTCCATGAAGATGTAGTCGTCACCGTCGCGGTAGAGGTACTGGGTGTCGCGCTTGTCCATCATCGCCTGTTCCAGGCGCTCGTCCGATCGGTACGTTCGCTCGATCACCGCGCCGGAACGCGCGTTGCGCAACTTCGTTCGCACGAAGGCACCACCCTTGCCCGGCTTGACGTGCTGGAACTCGATGATCGTGAAGAGTCCGTCGTCGAGCTTTATGGTGATGCCGTTTCTGATGTCCGACGTTGAAATTGCAGGCATGAGCGGGGCGACCTTTCGCGAATCGTGCGTTGCCCAGTCTAGGCAACGCCGTTGCGTGCTCGATTAGGACGAAGGGGAGGTCAATCGACGAACGGCGTCGAGGGCCAATTCATAACTCGTGGCGCCGAATCCGGCAATCGAGCCACTGACCGAAGAGGCCAGCGTGCTGAGGTGACGAAAGGGTTCTCGGGCCGCCGGATTCGAGATATGCACTTCGACTTTGATCCCCGTGAACGTGTCGAGCGCGTCGGCGAGGGCCCACGAGTAGTGGGTCAGCGCCCCGGCGTTAATGACGATCGCCACCGCCTCGCCTCTCGCGTGTACCGCTTCGATGAGATCGCCCTCGAAATTCGACTGCACGTGACGGACGCTGAACCCGGCCTCGCTCGCGAGTTGACGAAAGCGCTCCACGTGCTCGGCCAGGGTGGTGGTCCCGTAGATCTCGGGGTTGCGGGTTCCGAGGAGGTCGAGATTCGGTCCCGACAACAACAGGATTTCGTTACTCATGGCTCTCCTTGGAATCCCTCGAGTACGTCACTCACGAGTTGTGGGTCGACGTCGTGTACGGTCTCGAAACCCTCGGCGCCCGCCAACACGAAGGTCAAGTCGTGATGGGCCTTCTTGTCGTGGGCCATCGCTTCGAGCAGCGACGACGTGGGAAAGTGTTCGGGAATTCGACGTTGGAGACCAAAGAACTCCAGCACGTCGTCGTGGCGCAGCACCTCGTTATGGTCGACCCGACCGAGTGCTTCGGCCACTCGAACGGCGAAGGCCAGCCCGATGGCGACCGCCTCGCCGTGTCGCAACTCATCGCTGTCGCGAGCCAGTGCCACTTTTTCGAGGGCGTGGGCCAGAGTGTGCCCGTAGTTCAACAGCGCCCGACGTCCGCCTTCTTGTTCGTCGGTGCTGACGACCGCGGCCTTCAGTTGTACCGACATCACGATGAGGTCGTGCAAGGAGACGTCCGCCAACTCGGCGGCGAAACCACCTTCCAGGAGCCAACACTTCGCGACCTCGCCCAGTCCGGCCAGACGCTCACGCTCCGGCAACGTGGCGATCGTCGCCAAGTCACACAAGACGCCGATCGGTTGATGAAACGCGCCCACCAGGTTCTTGCCCGATCGCAAGTTGACGCCGGTCTTCCCACCGATCGCCGCGTCCACCTGGCCTACCAGCGACGTCGGCATCTGCACCAGCGCAACCCCGCGCAAATACGTGGCGGCGGCAAAGCCCACCAGGTCGGTCAACGCCCCACCGCCGATGCCCACCAGCACGTCGAATCGCGACAGTTCGAACTGCGCCACCTCTTCTAACAGCACCTCGAGCACGTCGAGCGTCTTCGCCGCTTCTCCGTCGGGCACCGTCAGCACGTGCTGTTCAATCCCGCTGTTGACGTCGAACCACGGCTGGAGAGCGATCGAGGGCGTCGTCACGATCACCGCGACGCGGGCTCGCGGCGCGCGCTGGCGGATCAGTTCGGCGAGCTGGTGTCGCGTGCCGTCGCCGAGGGCGACGTCGTACGAGCGCTCTCCGAGTTCGACGCTCACCTTCATCGCGTCAACCTATCGACTTCACGCGCCACGTGCGCCACGACCTCGTCGAGCGACGCCGACGTATCGATCCGGCCCCGGGCGACTTCGCGGTACCACGCTTCTCGTTCGCTGCGCAGTCGCGCCAGTTCCTCGGCCGGACCCGCGGCGAGCAGAGGTCGATCCCCGTCGCCGAGACGAGCGAGGATGACTTCGTCGTCGCAGTCCAGCCAGAGCGTGAACTCTTCGCACAGCGCCGCACGCGCGCCCGGGGTGCAGACGATGCCGCCACCGGTCGCGATGACCGCGTCGCTCGCCTCGTCGAGGGCCGCCCGTAGCGCCTCGAGTTCGCGCGACCGGTACTTCGCCTCCCCCTCGTCGCGAAGGTACTGCGCGGCTGAGGTTCCCACGGCCGACGCCAGCACGTCGTCGGTGTCGAGGGCCCCAGTGTGCCAGCGCTCGGCCAGTGCTCGAGACAATGTCGTCTTTCCGACGCCCGGAAGACCCACGAGTACGAGGTGACCCACGGTTACTCGGGACGGGCGGCGGATGAGGTCGAACCGAGATTCGCAATATAGGACGCGTGATTGCGGGTGAACTCCTCCACCGAATCGCCGCCGAACTTGCGCAGGGCCTCGTTGGCCAAGACGAGCGCCATCATCGCTTCGGTGACCACGCCGAGCGCCGGCACCGCGGTGACGTCGGTGCGTTCCTTGAACGAGACCGCGGTTTCGTGGGTCACCACGTCGACGGTTTCGAGGACCGGTCGATTCAAGGTGGAGAGCGGCTTCATTGCGACCCTCGCGATGATCGGCGCGCCCGAAGAGATCCCTCCCTCGGTACCCCCGGCGTGATCGCTGCGACGAATGAAGCCGCCGCCCTGATCAAAGGTGTCGTCGACGGCGATCGCGTCGTGCGCGACACTGCCGCGCCGGGCAGCCTGGGCGAAGCCATCTCCGATTTCGACGGCCTTCACCGCGTGGATGCTCATGAGGGCGCCGGCGAGCAACCCGTCGAGTTTGCGATCCCAGTGCACGTGGCTGCCGAGCCCCACCGGCACGCCGTAGGCGATGACCTCGACGACGCCGCCGAGGGAGTCACCGACCTTGGCGGCGGCCTTGATTTCGACGACCATGGCGGCGGCACTCTCGGGATCGAAACAGCGCACCTCGTTGTCGTCGACCGTCTCGAGGTCACCGGGCAGCGGTCGACGATCGCTCGGCGCGGCGACCTCGCCGATGCGGGTCACGTGGCTCACGATGGCGACGCCGATGGTCGACAGGAGTGCCTTGGCGAGCGCGCCGGCGACGACGCGCGCCGCGGTCTCTCGAGCGCTGGCGCGCTCCAGAACGTCGCGCGCGTCGTCGAAGTTGTACTTCTGCATGCCGGCCAAATCGGCGTGGCCGGGCCGCGGCTTGGTTTGCTTCTGAGTGGGCGTGCCGGGAGCGGCCGACATCTCTTGTTCCCATTTCGGCCACTCCGAGTTCAAGATCTCGACGGCGACCGGTGATCCGAGCGTGCGCCCGTGGCGCACGCCGCCGATGAGTCGCAGTTCATCGCGCTCGAAGCGCATTCGAGGTCCTCGTCCGTACCCCAGGCGACGTCGCGCTAATTCGTCGGCGATCTCCTCGACCCCGATCGCCAGTCCGGCCGGCAGACCCTCGACGATCACGCTGAGGGAAGGACCGTGACTCTCTCCGGCCGTGAGGAAGCGCAACATCAGGTAATTCTAGAACGAGCGAGGAGCGTCCTTACTCTTTGGCGTAGAACGGATTCTCTCCCGAGGCGTGGTCGGTGACGTCGATGACGCCGGTCAGTTCCGGAATGGCTTCGATGAGTTGGGTCTCGATGCCCTGAGAGAGCGTCAATCGACTCATGGCGCATCCCTGGCATCCACCGGAGAGTTTGAGGTACGCGACCTTCTTCTCCTCGTCGAGAGCGATCAGATCGGCGCGTCCCCCGTGGGAGGCGATGGCGGGATTGACACTGGATTCGAGGACGTCGATCGCCAAGAGGGCCAGCGGTCCCGTGATGCCTAGCGCCAAGATGTCCGCCGGCACGCCGGGGTTGATCTCTTCGGGCGTCGGCACGTTCGGGTTCACCAGAACCAGTCCCCCGCCGCCTTCGTTGGCGAACTCCAGCCGGCTGCCGCGCAGCCGTTCCACGCTCTTGGGCGGCACCACGATCGTCACGCCCCCGTCGCTGCCGATGGCGGCACCTTCGGGCGCGTCGGCGCGGTCCGAGAAGTAGAGGTCGTAGGAGTACCCGGCACCACGCGTGCCGGTCACCTCGACGTAGAGCGCCAACGTCTCAGCGTGATCTTCGGCGTTGAGCGCGTCGGTGACGACGTTGCGAGCCTCCTCGGTCAACGAGAGGACTTCAAAGGTTTCGACACTGGTCATCTCTCAAGTGTATGGGTAAGTACTGCTCTTTACACGAGTAAGTTCTTGCCGTGAGTTCAATACCGTCTGACGCCCACGAGTGGATCAGCTTCGAAGACACCAAGCGTCAACGCACCTGGATGTTCGACGTGACCTTCCTGGAGAGCAATTGGAAGTGCATCTTCGGCGCCGGGTGCCAGGGCGTGCTCACCGAAGCCACCCCCGAACTGGTCCAGGGCTGTTGCAGTTACGGGGCCCACTTCACGGACGAGAAGGACCAGCGCCGCGTCGAGAAGGCGGCCAAGCGCCTGACCGCCGACCAGTGGCAGTTCAAGTCCAAGGGCCGTCTGGGAACCACCCGGGTGAAGAAGAACGGGGAGATCGTCACCCGACTGGTGCAAGACGCCTGCATCTTTCTCAACCGACCAGATTTTCATCGGGGCCCGGGCTGTGCCTTGCACGTGATGGCCATCGACAATGACGAGAGTTACATTCCGCTGAAGCCCGAGGTCTGCTGGCAGCTCCCGCTACGGCGCGACGACGAAGTCGAAGAGAGCGGACACGTCATCACCCGTATCTCACAGTGGAACCGTAGTCACTGGGGCGACGGGGGGGCCGACTTCCATTGGTGGTGCACCGAAGACCCCGCGGCGTTCATCGGCAAGAACCGGGTCGTCGACTCGATGTCCGAAGAGCTGGTGGCGATGGTCGGCCAAGCGGTCTACGACCAGTTGCTGGCGTACATGAACAAGCGTTCGGCGCAGCCCAAGGGCACGCGTCTTCCTCACCCCGTTATGCGAAAACGGGTCTAGCCCTCAGCGGCCAGGGGATCCTCTTCGTTGAACGTGGTTCGGGGCAACGAGCCGAGAATCTCGTCGTAACGGTCCTCTTCGGCGAGACACCACTCCGCGTGGACGTCTTCGGGTGCGGCTCCACATTCCACGCAGGTGGTGGCGCGGGGTCCGGTCGAGCGTTTGAGTTCGCGAGCTTCAACAAACCGACGATGGCGGCCTTTTTTCACGTCCACTCCTCACTGGCCGCGGGCCATAACTGGCGGCGACCACAACCCAGGAGTACTGAGTTGAATATCCATGATACCAATTCAATCCTCGCGTGAAGCCCCTATCATCGCAGCGTGAGCCCTGCCTTTGATCCCAACGAGATGGTGCTTCGATTCCGTGAGCGAGCCGAGGCCGTCAAACGGCGCGGATTCCCACCGGTCGAAGGTCCGGAGCGGCAACGCGTCATTGACGCCGCCAACCTGGACTTCCAGGACTACGCCATGCTGGGTGACGCGACGGCCACGCTCGAGGACGGGATATTGCGCCTCGAGATCGACCTTCGACCGCCCAGTTCTTAACCGGTTCTTAACTGGCGGCCGCCACGCGCGCGCGCGCCTCGGACAACAGCGCCGCGCCGCTGCTCAGGGCCGCGAGGGACTTCGCTCGATCACCGGTCACGGCGATAGCGCTGTAGCACTCGACCGCCGCCGTCGCGAAGTCCCGGTAGGCCCGGTCGAGCAGGGCCGTCGCTTGCCGATCGGGCGCGGGCAGCGACGACTGCATCGAGCCGTCGTCGACGAAGAGCACGTTGCAGAACGTGTGTAGGTCGTTGCTCGTCAATGAACGGTTGCGCAGGTCCTTGGCGGAGGTCTTGACGTCTTGGTACAGCGACCGAACGTTGCTCGTGAAGCCGCTCTGCTTCACCC
>Ga0208586_1000042_pt1 | contig 47207 bp, 49 predicted proteins | sample NGESurshal072012_6_FD_184471 | JGI IMG/M metagenome (GOLD analysis project Ga0208586, IMG submission 184471) | Arctic peat soil microbial communities from Barrow, Alaska - NGEE Surface sample 53-3 shallow-072012 (SPAdes) | ecosystem: Environmental > Terrestrial > Soil > Wetlands > Peat ... | reverse complement strand
ACAATAAATAAACGCCAAGCCTTCGCTTGCGCTTGCTGCTTAGGTAGCAACATCCGCCTAGACCCAGCCCTGCGGTCTAGATATCGGGTGTCATGAAGTAGGGCTTACCGTCAGAACTCGTTAGTGGTTCCGTCGGGACAATTCAGCTAACTACGGAGTGTCATCGGTGCTGGCAGTAGTGACGCTCCCTACAACCTTCTGTCAGCTGCGCTCGGAGAATGTTCACCAAGAAGCCGTTGGACCGGGGTTCGAATCCCCGCACCTCCACAAATTGAGGTAGTCCCCAAACAGTGGACTGCGCTTATGAGGGTGCAGTCAACTTTTGGGTTAGTTATAACTCTTCAAATTCATCTGGCGTGAGATGGTTCAGTGATCTGTGAAGGAGTCAGGTTCCAGTTCTCAGGCAGTTGCACGTAGTTGTTCACCGTTAACTTCGTGGGAAGTTATCGCGGTCACCTCACAAGCAATTGGCCCGAAGACCTTTACTGAGGTAGCGGTGGCGCGGTCGTCGGCACCGCGATAGGTGCCACATTTGCCCAATGATTGAAATACATCGTGGCCGTCTGGGCTCCTTCGCCAGTGCGCCCAGCGAAGGGATGCGGGACCTTGGTGTCGGTGAGGTAGAGGTACACCGGACCAGGAGCAGAGCATGCGCTCACGGTAAAGGACCTCGTGATGAGTTTGAAGACTCGCACGCCTCGTAGTCTGGTCAGTCCGTCGTAACGAAATGTTCGCTTGAATCCCATCAGGTCATAAGAGAAGACACTTCGTACGGTGAGTGGTTCCCAGTTAGTGAGGACAACGTTGCGAGGATCAGACGGGCTGATCGTGAACCAGACATTTTCGTCCGCCGCGGAAGCGGTGGTTACTTCAAGCGAGGAGAGTTCCGCGAGAGAGGAAACCCGGACATAGGTGGTATGACCTTCAGCCACCCTGATCAGGGAAGAAGTGCCATAGTTCGCGGTGCTGACAATCGTCTCAGACGCATTAGGGGTCAGCAACATGGTGATGGAACACTCGCTGCTGGTCGAAGCGATCGCGCTCAGTTCAACGCTGGAGTGCGTGTTCGCCCAGGCGAAGGCCTGAGTAACGAGCCGACGAACATTGGGATCAGTTGTAGCCCTGGCGGGAAGGACCCCTACGACGACGGAGGCGCCGACCAGCAGCGCAGAAAGCGCTAGAGCACGCGAATTTGTTGAGATGATTGGTATCGTGTGAGCGTACTGGGGTGACGCTGGCAAGGCACAACACCGCTGCGGCACTCGGCCCTATCGACTTGTGCGAGCGGGTTATGCAAACGAGCCGCCCCGGGATGCACGAGTTGCCTCCATACCTCATTCGTGCTCGTAGTTGGTCGTGAGATCGTGTCTTTTCCTGATTTCACTCAGGAGCAACCAAAGCGGGATTCAGTAAGACGCCTGCGGCAAAAGACGAGGCACAATTCCATATTTCCTCCACTCGATGTCCCAAACCCCGAACAGTGGACTGCGCTTCTGAAGGTGCCAATCTGCTGCGTCAGTTTAGGTTGACAAATGATTAATGTCAGTTTATACTGACAAACATGGACATAGAGAAACTCAACGTGAATCTCTCGTCGGATGACCCGGCAATTGGGCTACGCGCCTCGTTGGCGCTACATCGCCTGGCCGAGAGGGTCGAAGCGAAACACGTCACTGCGGCCCGGGGAAAGGGCTGGTCGTGGCAGCAGATCGGAGACGCCTTGGGCGTCACCCGCCAATCCGTGCACACCAAATACAACAAGGAGTCATCATGACCACCGAATCCGTTGCGCCAGACGTGCTTCACCCCTGGATCATATTTATGCGGGCCAGTGAGGAGGCTCGTCGCCGAGGTGATCGCCGTACGGGCACCGATCACGTCTTGCTCGGCTTGTTGGAGGAACCCTCGATCAAAGCCGTGTTGGGCGTAAGCCTGCAGCAAGCTCGCCAGGCCCTTGAGTCGCTCGATCACGAAGCCCTAGGTGTCCTGGGCATGGGGTCCGCCAACGACGCTCCTCCACTCCCGATGCGCGCCGTGCCGAAGAGGCCGACGTTCCGAGCCGTCATGACAAAGGATCGCCTCCGTATGACGCCCGCGGCAAAGAAAGTGCTTGAGGAAGCGGTAAAGCCCCTGCGCCGGAAGACCCAAGTCACGGCCGAGCAGGTGCTAGCCCAGATCCTCAACCTCCAACCACCAGACCCGGCGGCGGTGCTGCTGGGCGCTCTCGGCGTGAACCCGTCGGAGGTTCGACGCCGATTGGATGCGGTCACGCCCGACAGCTGAGTCCCTTGCGACGCTGACGTTCTGCGAAGGTGCCCTAAACCTCGGAGTGCACGCGAGGGCGTTGTCCACCTTTGGGAACGTCGTCGAATTGCGGACTCATTCGCCCTTAAAAAGCTGCTCGAACTGCGCCGCAGTAGCTGAAGGCGACGTTCGAAGAGTCGCATCCGGCTGGGCCACGATGTGCTCGAGGTTGTCCATGCTGGTAGCCATGGCCGAACGCCAAAACTCTCCATCCTTGATGAACTTGCGCAAGCTCTCGGGCAAACGTCTGCCCTCGAAAAACGCGGTGACCCGAGTGCGGTCGTCACTGAGCGGTTCCAGCTGCCATCCCCAATGGCGAAGACCGGGTTGACCGACGGCCAGTTCATATTCGGGATTCTCATATGAAAACACGACCGGTTCCCACGCGATGAGCCGGTCTTGCTCAAACGCCACCACGTGATTGGCCATCACGTAACCTCCCAAGTGCCAGTGGACCATGTTGATGTAGAACACGTCACCCACTTTTTTCACTGGCTGATTATCATCGGCCGAGCGCAGCATTCCCGTCCCATCGACATCCGGGTGCATCGCGGGATCGGACACCACGGTGAAGATTCGAGCAGCGGAGGCGTCGATGTCGCGAGATTCAGTAACCGACGGTGGAATCATGGTTTCAACTCCTTGCGGATGAGCGATTCGTGGCGAATGTATCACCTGATCTCATCAAATTTCATCCAGTCACGACACGACCGGACACGCAGGTACTCGCGAAATAGGCTTCCCCGGTGTACGAACTACAGCGACTTCGCCCGGATCACGTGGTCGCCGTCCTCGAGTTCGAAGAGGAGAACCGCGCGTACTTTGCGCAATCGATTAACGACCGAGGCGATGAGTTCTTCGAACAGTTCACGAAGCGACACGAAGAGCTTCTGGCCGATCAAGTGAGAGGTGTCGTTGCCTGTTACGTCCTCGTCGATGAGGACGAGAAGGTCGTTGGTCGATTCAACCTCTACGATCTCGTTGACGGCTCCGCGGACGTGGGTTATCGCGTCGCCCAACGAGTCGCTGGCCACGGCGTCGCCACTGCCGCGTTGCGGAACCTGTGCTGGAAAGCTCGTGACGATCACGAACTTTCGACACTCAAAGCGGCCGCGAGCAACGGGAACGTCGGCTCGCAACGTGTGTTGGAAAAAGTGGGGTTCGTAGAGGTCGGGCCGACGGAAGTTGGTGGTCGACGGGGAGTCTCGTACGAACTCGCCCTGACGAATCTCTGATTTCCCTTCCTTACGTGCTGGCCGGCGGCTGCCTGACACCGATTACGTTGCCCTCGGTATCGCGCACTCTCGCGACGAGGAGTCCCGCTCCGACGTCGGTCGGCTCTTGCTCCACGACCCCGCCGACGTCTTGCAGGGCCGTGAGCGTGGCGGCGATGTCTTCGACGTCGTAAAACGGTTCGGGCCCGGTCATTCCTTGATCGTGGCCGCTGGGGACGAGGCCGATCTCGTGGCCATCCACTGAGTAGCCGGCGTAATACGGAGAATCGACATGGGGTCCGAAACCGAACAGAGCACTAAACGTGGCCTTCGCCTTGTCGATATCTCGTACGGGGTAGAGCACGACCTTGAATTGGGTGAGCACGGGGTCTCCTCTTGTCACATTTGGCCACGTTCGTGGGTCAATATGTTTGACACCGTAGCCGTGAAGGGTGTGACACGTGGACGACGAAACGTTTCTGACCCTGCAGTTTGAATCGAATCGGCCGCATCTACGCGCCGTGGCCTATCGGATCCTCGGCAACACCGAGGACGTAGACGACGCCCTGCAAGAGGCGTGGCTCCGTCTCGCGGCGACGAACGGCGCCCGGATCGAAAACTTCGCCGGTTGGTTGACGACGGTCGTCTCACGAATCTGCCTCAACACCCTTCGCGCGCGACAACGGCGGCCGGCCCAGTCCCTCGACGGCTCTTCGGCGAACGAGCAACGTCTGGTCGAGCGCACGGCCACCACTCCGGAGGAGCGGGCCGTCATCGCTGACTCCATGGGTTTGGCGCTGCTCATCGTGCTCGAGATGCTCTCGCCGTCGGAGCGAATCGCCTTCGTCCTGCACGACATATTCTCCGTTTCCTTCGATGAGATCTCCGAGATTCTCGACAAGTCTCCTGAGGCGTGTCGACAGCTCGCGAGTCGAGCCCGACGACGCGTTCGCACCGCGGAGGATCCGATGTCGGACCCCCAACGCCAGCACGAAGTGGTCGACGCCTTCGTGAGCGCCTCGAAGAGTGGGGATTTCCAAAAGCTGCTGTCCCTGCTCGGCCCCGACGTCGAACTCATGGCCGACCCGACCGCCGTCGGCATCGGAGCTCCGATGCATCTGTTCGGTCCGCACGACGTAGCGTCCCGGTTCTCGGGCGGTGCGCGGGCTGCGCGAACCGCGCTCCTCAACGGTCGGGCGGGACTGGTGTGGGCCCAGGGCGGCCGACCGAAGGTGGCCTTCGACTTCACCTTGGTCGCGGGCCAGATCACCAATATCGACATGATCAGTGACGAGGATGTCCTCGGCGAGATGCGGATCGAATACGTGCCTCGCGTGCCACACCGCTAGGCACAGTCGTCCTTGACGAAGTACTCTCAGGACTGCGGCCCGCACTCATCATGTGGGCCGCTTACATCGTCCACGCGACTTCGATACCTCGGCCGCACCCTCGCAGACGCGACCCACTGACGTAGCAATGTCGACCCGCCAATAGCGACGGAACTGCCGATACAGTTTCCGACATGACCCTGCGAACCAGTCCACCTTTCCGCGCCGACCACGTCGGAAGTCTCTTGCGACCGGCCAATCTGCTGGCGGCGAGAAAGTCATTGGCCGACGGCGACAACGACGCCGACGAGCTGCGCGCCGTGGAAGACCGCGCCATTCGCGACGCCGTGGACCTGCAAGAGGATCTCGGATTCCAGAGCGCCACCGACGGCGAATTCCGTCGAACCTCGTGGCACATGGATTTCATCTACCAGCTCGGCGGCATCTCCAAGTCCGACGAGCAGTTACGAGTGGCCTTCAAGAACGCCGAGGGATCGACGTCCTTCACGTCCGCCGCGCTCCGAGTCGACGGGCCGGTACGCCTCGAACACACGATTTTCGCTGACGCCTTCAAGTACTTGAAGTCGGTTACCACGACGGCGGTTCCCAAACTCACGATCCCCTCGCCGAGCATGGTGCACTATCGAGGCGGCGCCGCCGCCATCGACCCCAGCGTGTACGACAGCGTCGACGAGTTCTGGAACGACCTCAGCGCGGCCTACGCCGACGAGGTTCGTCGTCTCGCCGAGTTGGGCTGCACGTACCTCCAACTCGACGACACGTCACTCGCCTATCTCAACGATCCAGCCCAACGCCAAATGATCTCGGAGCGTGGCGACGACGCGGAACACCAGCACCTTCGTTACATCAAGCAGATCAATGCGGCGATCGCGGGACGGCCCGAGGGCATGTCGATCACCACCCACTCCTGTAGAGGGAACTTCCAGTCCTACTGGGCGGCCGAGGGTGGATACGACTTCGTGGCCGAAGCGCTGTTCAGTGAACTTGACGTCGACGGATTCTTCCTCGAGTACGACGACGACCGCTCGGGTGGATTCGAACCGCTGCGATTCGTGCCGAAGGGCAAAATGATCGTCCTCGGATTGATCACGACCAAAAACGGAAAACTCGAGGACAAGGACGACATCAAACGACGAATCGATGAGGCCAGTCAATTCGTGGCGCTCGACCAACTCTGTCTTTCCCCGCAGTGCGGATTCTCGTCGACCGTGGAGGGCAACAGCCTTAGTTTCGATGAAGAGGTTGCGAAGTTACGACTGGTGAGGCAGGTCGCCGACGAAGTCTGGGGTTGATCGAAACTTCGGTCGCCGACCAAGCACTAGTCGCGACCCTTCATGGCGGTGTCCGATGCCGGGTCCCGCTCCGGCGAACGAGTTGTTACGACGCCGAGCTGACCAACACGTCGCCGGACACCGTCCTGGCGCTGATCGAAACGGCGTCCTTAGGCGAGCCGCTCGTCGTGCCGTCGAGCGGCATGGTGGACGAGAGTCGACCGGAGATCGACGAGGCGTCGACGTCGACTTCGAGGCCGCGCGCCACCGTGACCGCCACGTTGCCCGAGACCGTATGCACCGAGATGTCCGACGGGACGTCAACCGACAGCCGAATGCTCCCCGAGGCGGTGCGAATCTTGGTCGTGGTACCGGCACCGTCACAGCGCACGTTGCCCGACGCGCTATGACACGTCAAGCTTTCGCGGACGTTGGCCGTCGACACGTCGCCCGAGGCGGTCTTCATCTCCAGGACGCCCACCTCGTCCGCGACCGAAACGCTGCCCGACGCACTGGTCACGCTGGCCCGAGCCAGAACACCGATGATCTCGGTATCGCCCGACGCCGTCGTCACCTCGACCGTCGATCCCTCGGGTAGCGCGACGTGAACGTCGGGGTCGGATCCACCGAACTCGAACCAGCCGTTGCCACGAATCGCGGCTTTGAATCCGCGCATCGCGCGGAAGTTCTCGTGAGTTCGAGTGCGCACGACGAGCGAGTTCTTGAGGGCGTCGTATTCGATGACCGCCTCGTCGAGCATGTTCTGATACGAGGCGTCCTTGACGCTCAAGGTGACCTCGATGACGTTACTCTCCGACGCGCCAATGGTCACGTCGCCGCTGCTCGTGGTGACGCGCGCAATGCCCGCCCCGGATGCCTCAAAGACCTCACGACGTTCTAATTTGGATGTCACTGATTCTCCCCCTCGGTACTCCGACGAACTGTCGGACGTTGCGTTGCTGGACATGCTGAACTCCTTCACCATCTCTTAGGCGCGACCCTTGCCGCGAAGTTGCCGCGGGTGACTCGACACCGAGTCGGTCGGGTCGCTGCGCACGGAGCGCTCGAGCGTGCGAACGATCCACGAGTTCACCGACGAACCGACGTCGGTGGCGAGATGCTCGATGTCCCCTTTGAGACCGTCACTCAGTCGCAGCGCGATGCGTGCGGAGTAGTCGCTCGGCGTCGGGGCGGCGACGTTGCCATCGACGGCGACCACCCGACTCACGCGAATCTGATCGCCTTCGAGGTTCAACGTCAACGCGACGCTGTCTTGGAGATTGAACTCCTGAATCACGTGGTTCAGCGCTCCCAGGAAGTGCGTGCGAAGCGATGGTTCAATGGCCGCGCTCAGGCGTTCGGCGATCGACGCGGTCTCGGGTCCGCCGAGTTCACCCAAGGCCTTGAAGTCTTCGCGGATGCCATCCAGGAACTCTGATATCAACATGATGTCAGCATAATATTACTTTGATATCAAAGTCAAGTGAGGGGACTGACATACCTGACGCACCCGGCAGTTCGCGGTGAATTGGTCAGAAAAATGGGGTAAGTGTTTGGGATATCGTAAACCCGTGAGTGACGAAGAGGGAGCCAACATCGGCATCGAGAATAGGGGCCGAGAACCAGCGTCCCGGAAGAAAGGCTCGAATCGGTCACATGAGCAGTTGATTGGAATGATCATCCTCTCGGCGGCATTCATCGTCGGATCGTTCTCGGTAGCCTCGGGGGTCCGAAACCGAAATCAACCGCAGACCAACCAGATCACCATTACCGGTTCTGCTGAACGGGCAGTCACGTCCAACACATTTCAATGGATGGCAAGTTTTTCCAGTACGCAGCCGACGACCTCGGCGGCACTGGCGCAATTGAACAGGTGGACGGCCCAGATTCGCAACGCGATCTTCGCCGCCGGAGCTCTCAACGACGAGGTCTCTTTTGGCACGGTAAATGTGCAACCCAATGCACAGGCGACCGGTGCGGTGACCAGTTTCACCATGAGCCAAACGGTCACGGTGCAGTCCTCTCGCCTTACCGCTATGCAGCGTGTTCTAGATGTCAGTAATCTCCTGCTCACTGACAACGTCCCGTTCATCGCCCAGCAACCGCAGTACACATTCAGTGGTTTGAAGAAACTGCGACCCACCCTCACGGCAGAGGCGGCCGCCAACGCTCGACGGCGTGCCCAAGCCGCGTTGGGCAAACAGGTCAAGTTGGGGAAGCCGATTTCGATCACGGTGGGACAGGTGTCCGTGGATGCGCCCGGGTCCGTCAATTACGGCAGCGGAGACTTCAACACCAGCTCGATTCCCAAGGTCGTCTCGGTGGTGGTTTACGCCACCTACTCGACTTAATAAGTCGTCCCCAACCTCGCATGATGAACCGTTGAAATTAAGCCCTTTTCCGCTTGGTCACCCAGCCCTCACTGGCTCGCTGCTCCGGTGACATGATCTGAATCTCGCCGTCGACCGACACCGATCGCCAGCCCTGCCACTCGAAGTTCGAGAGCGCGTCCAGGCCCTCGAGTAGCACCGTGCGCGCCAGGATCCCCTTCACGGCCTTGGCGTCGTGACCGACGGTCGTGCCGCCCACGCCATCGATGAATTGCACTCGTACGACGCGGCGAGTCCGCGTCAGTACGTCCATGTCAATGGCCGCCTCGTGCTCGAGCGGCAAGAGATTGACGAACGTCGAACGCTTCGCGTGCGCGCCCAACACCGCAGTGACCCTCGGACGCCAGTACGTCGCCATCGTGCCGAGCGGCGCCACGCCGACGTTCATCTTCAATCGAAAATCGGCAATGCGATCCTCGGCCGTCGTGATCCCGTAGAGACTCGACGGAATGAGTATTCGTCGACGCAGCGTCGGCGCGAGGGACGAGGGACCGAGGTGGGACCAGACGACACCGCTGTAGCGCTGCCACGCCGCCAACCGCGCAACCCGGTCGTCGGCCAGATGTCTCGTGGCCCAGATTGCTCGTTCCAGCAAGGGACCGCGGGCGTTCAGCAGTAACTCCTGGCGACGGGTCGTCGACTCATTCAGCGTCCTGATCAAGGCGTTGATGACCTGACGGCGATCGTCCTCGAGTGCTTCGTCGAACGTGCCGATGCCGCCCCGCATGGTGCCGCCGGGCGTCTTGGCCTCCGAGGGCGGCAAGAGAACGAGGAGCGGTGCGGGCACGACCTTACGGTACTGGCCGCCGGTGCCTAGGCCGCCTGTAAGAGGTCCTTGGTCACGCCGAGGGAGCGCAAAAAGTGTCGCACCTTCACCACCTGGTCTTCGGTGAGGTCTCGCGATCGAGTTGAGCCGAACGACGTGGTCTCGCCCTCAATGGTCACCGCCCAGTTTCCGCGGTGTGTCTCATACACCTCGCCGAAACGTCCCAGCAGCGAACAGACGTCGTGCCATTGAATGTTGTGGCACAGCGGGTGCGTGAAAAGCTTTTGGGCGGTAACGCGGTGGTGATGATCCAATTTGAATGGCATGCTCAACCCTCTCGCGAGGGTCGAGGTCGTCCCGCCCTCAACTTCACTCTCTACCCATTAGGGGCCCAAGTCAAGGCTTGCCACAAGTTCCACATGCTCGGTCATGGGAAACAGGTCAAACACTCGCATCTCCTTTGATGCGAAGCCGCCCGCGAGCAAGATCTTGAGATCACGAGCGAACGTCGCCGCGTCACACGAGACGTAGACCACCCGACGGGGCCGTCGTCGCACTAACGCCTGGGCCACGCCCTTGGCCAATCCACTCCGAGGGGGGTCCAGCACGACCACGTCACCCTCACCTACCGAGTCGTTGACCGATCGCGGCGTGACCGACCACTCTCGAACCTTCAGGTTGCGGAGCCCTTCGGCGTTCTGCCGGGCGTCGCGCACGGCGTAGGGCGAGGACTCGACCGCCGTCACGCGCCCGCCCGGTCCCACGATCTTGGCGAGCGGAACCGCGAAGAGGCCGACGCCACTGAAAAGGTCGGTGACGTGGTCGTCGGTCCTCGCCCCGGCCAGTTCGAGGACGCTGTCGAGCAACAACGTCGGCGCGTCTCGATGCGACTGCCAGAAAGAGCGTGGTCCCACGGAAAAGACGTGCCCGCGAACATTGACGCGCGACTGCGTCGAAGGTTCGAGCGGCTCACCACGTAGTGAGCAGAGTTCGTGCAGGGTGCCGCGCGGCGTCAGTCGCCGGACCAGCGCGAAGGGATCACCCTCGCCAATGGCGCGCAGCTCGACCTCTTCGGCCCCGTGCCAGGACGCCGCGAACGCCGGTGCGAACGACGGATCCGCGATCCAGCAACTCTCGAGGACGACCAGATCATGTGATCGTGCCGCGCGCAGTGCGAGTCGTCCGTCGTCATCCACGGCACATCGAAGACGGGTCCGCGATCCCTGCGAATCACTCGAAGGCTCCGCCACGGTGATCTCGGCCTCGACGCCAGCGACACGGCGCAAATGCTCGGCGACCAGCGATGACTTCCACGAGACCTGTGCGGCCGTGGACGCGTGCTGCAGATCGCAGCCGCCGCAGCCGCCGGGGTGGGCGTAGCGACAGGGCGGAGCCACTCGATCGGGGCTGGCTTCGAGGATTTCGACGGCGTCGCCACGCGAGAATTTGGACGTCATTTCGGTGACCTCGACGCGAACCAGTTCATCGGGCAGAGCGTGACGCACGAACACCACTCGGCCGTCGTCGAGTCGTCCGACCGCTCCCCCCGTGGCCGGTCGTTCCAGTCGCACTGGGCTGGAGTGCTGGTCGGGAATGGCGCCACTCACCATTGCACCCTAACGGGACCGAACAGTCGAACTCTTGTGCGCGGCGGAGGCGAACGGTTAGTTCTCGATGTGGGCCAAGAAGAGATCGACCAGGTCGGCCGCGCGTCTCCGCGCCGCCGGCGTCTCTCGCATCGTCTGCTCGATGAGGGCCTCGACGTCGACGCCGAACTCTCGCGCCTCTTCCACGCCGTTGGCGAACCAATCGCGGAGTTGGACGTGGTCGATTTCCGGATGGAACTGCACGCCGACGTTACGTCCGACGCAAAAGGCCTGCACCGCGCGCGGCGACGTCGCCCAGAGCTGGGCCTTCTCTGGCAGTTGGCACTGGTCGAAATGGAATTCGAACCACGGACCCGGGGCGATACCCGAGTCGTTGTGCGCTTGCACCTCGTACCAGCCGATCTCCGGCTCCTCGGAACGCTCGACGACGCCCCCGTGGTAGAGACAGAGCGCCTGGGCCCCGAAACAGATGCCGAAGACCGGTACGTCGCGTCGTTCCGCCTCGGCGATGAGTTCAACTTCACGACCAAACCACGCCTGCTCGACCTCTTTGTCGTAGACCGCGCTCTTGGATCCGAGGATCACGAAGACGTCGTAGCCGTCGAGCGACGGCGTGGCACTGTCTTCGTTCATCATGCGCAGATCGATCTCGTAGCCGCGCGATTCGAAGGCCTCCCCGATGAGTCCCGAGTGGTCCTCGAAGTGATGTCGAAGTACGAGCGCGCGCGTCATGGATTATGAGCCTACGGGCCGCCCGTGGGCCATCTCAGTTCGCGGGCAGTGACCAACCGAGCGACTCGGCGATCTCCTTGCAGGTCGGACAGAGCGGGTACTTCTGGGGATCACGACCCGGTACCCAGACCTTGCCGCACAGCGCCCTCACCGGCGTGGCGTTGATCATGGCACCGACGACCGAGTTCTCCAGGGCGACGAACTCACCGTCCTTGGGCGTGTAGCCCTCGAGGACGATGTGCGTGAATCGTTCGTGATCCTCATCGTCGATCTGGGTCGACGAGGTCACCACCTGCTCGGTCTCGATTCGCGAAGTCACGATTGAAACCTTAGTGAGATGACTAATCTCAGGGTCCATGAAGCGACGACGCGCAGCCAAACCGGTGACGAAACCGCTCGGGCGCGTCGCGTCGCACTTCAACCGCGACGGACTGGCGAAGAACTCGTACCGCACCCAGAGCGAGGCGAAGAGCGCGGCGCAGTTGGCCTGGACGCTGAGTCGAGTTGACCTCGACAGCTACCGCTGCGACTACTGCTTCCAGTGGCACATCGGCAAGCGGTTCCGAGACGATTAGCGCCGATCAATCCCAATCGGGCAATATGGAGGGACTTGAAACGAAAGGTCCTCCATGGGAGTTCAGGCGTACATCTTGATCCAGTCCGAAATCGGCTCGAGCGAGGCGGTCGTGCTCGCGACCCGCGCCGTACCCGGCGTGCTGGAGTCCTTTGAAGTGACCGGTCCCTACGACGTGATCGTGCGCTGCTCCGCGGAGAGTGTCGACGACCTCGGCAAGTTCATCGTCGGCGCCATCCAAAAGGTGCCCGGGATCACTCGCACCCTCACCTGCCCCGTCGTCAATATTTAACCGAAGGCTCCCTCGGCGCGCAGGGTCTCTTGGCGCTGTCGATCTATCCCCCAACTGAGCAGTCCCTCACGCGTGCCCGACCCGGCCTTGCCCGGGGAGCGACCAATCGCGCCGGGCGTCTTGGAGAACCGTGGCGCCGGTTGGGGTTGGATGTCACCGTCGAGCGAAAAGACCTCGCGCGCGGTGTTGTAGGGGTGTCGGGCCGCCTCGCGCGGCGTCAAGACTGGCGTCACGCACGCGTCGACGCCTTCGAAGATCTCGGTCCACTCGTCGCGCGTCTTCTCTCGAAACTTCGCCGCCAGAAGCTCTTTGGTGGCCGACCACGAATCGCGTTCGAACTGGGCCGGTAACTCGCTGGCGTCCAAGCCGAGGCCGCGAAGAAGTTCTTCGTAGAACTTGGCTTCGATCGCGCCCACCGCGACGAACTGTTGGTCCTTCGTCTCGTAGACCTCATAGAACGGTGCGCCGGTGTCGAGGAGATTGGCCCCGCGCTCTTCGTGCCAGAATCCGGCGTTCATGAGCGAGTGACTCAACGCCATCAAAGATGCCGTACCATCCACCATCGCGGCGTCGACGACTTGGCCCTCGCCGGTCGTGCGCGCCGAGAGCACCGCCGCCACGACCCCGAAGACCAAGAAGAGCGATCCGCCGCCGAAGTCACCGACCAGATTGAGCGGCGGCACCGGGGACTCGCCCTTTCGCCCCATCGGCCACAGCGCCCCCGACACCGCGATGTAATTGATGTCGTGACCGGCGCGCTGGGCGTTGGGACCGTCCTGCCCGTAACCGGTCATCCGCCCGTACACCAGGCGGGGATTACGCTTCGCGACGTCCTCGGGACCCAGTCCGAGACGCTCGGTGACCCCCGGCCGGAAACCCTCGATTAGCACGTCCGCCTGTTCGCACAGTTCGAGCACCAGGTCGCGACCGGCGGGATTTTTGAGATCGACCGCGACCGAGGGACGCGAACGATTGAGGATCTCCCACGTAGATTCGTGATCGGCGTCGACGTCGCCTCGTTCAATGCGCAGTACGTCGGCGCCGAGGTCGGCCATCAACATGCAGGCGTAGGGACTCGGACCAATCCCCGCCAACTCGACAACCTTCACTCTGTCAAGGGGACCGCGCACCTTGTCAGTGTAGGTTCGGGCGTTCTGCGACTTGGTTAGTCCCACCACAGATCGTGTCCCAGCACACCCTTGGCGATGAGGCCCAGCTGGATCTGGCTGGTGCCTTCAACGATGGTGAGTTGGCGCGCGTCACGATAGAACATCTCCACCGGGTGCTCTTCCATGTACCCGGCGGCACCGAGGAGTTGGACCGCGAGCCCGGAGGCCTTCACCGAAACCTCGGAGGCGTAGTACTTGCACATCGAGAGCATGGGCACGTACTCCTTGGTGAAGCAGCCCTGGTCGGCCAGCCACGCGCCACGGTAGGTGAGGAGTCGCGCCGCCTCGATCTCGGTCGCGCACTTGGCGATCTCCCACTGGATGCCCTGGAACTCGGCGATCGTCTTACCAAAGGCGGCGCGATTCTTCACGTACTCGGTGGCGTACATCAGTGCGCCCTCGGCGAGGCCGAGCCCGCGCGCCGCGACGATTGGTCGCATGGCGTTCAGCGACTGCATGACGAGGGCGAAGCCTCCCCCGATCACTTGTTCGGCCGGGACCTGTACGTCGGTGAAGACGATTTCGGTGGTGTCGATGCCCTTCACACCCATTTTCTGGTCGACGCGCGGACGAGTCACGCCGGGGCTGTCGGACTCGACGATGAAGGCACCGATACTCGTGTGGTCTCGCGACGCCGGATCACCGGTCTTGGCGAAGACGACCAACCAATCGGCCTGCATCCCGCCCGAGATCCAGCACTTCGTACCGTTCAGCACGTAGCCACCGGAGCCGTCGTCGCGAGCCACCGACTGCATTCCCGCCACGTCGGAACCGGCGCCCGGTTCCGAGAGACAGAACGCCGCGCGGTGGGTGCCCTTGGCGATACCGGGGAGGTAGCGCTGTTTTTGCTCTTCGGTGCCCGCGATCATGATGGGACCGGTCGGCAGTCGGGTGAGCAGCAGCATCAAACCGAGCACGTTGGAGTACTTGGTGACCTCCTCAATGGTGATCGCCAGGCCCATGATGCCGGCCCCCGAACCGCCGTACTCCGGCGGGATGCACAGACCGAGCAGATCGGCCCTGCGGAACTCGTCGAAGAGGTCCTGGGGGTACTCGCCGGTCGAGTCGATCGCTCGGGCTCGGGGTTTGATCTTGTCCTGAGCGAGCCGTCGCACACTTTGTTGCAACGCCAAAAGCTCATCCGAAAGATGGAAGTCCATTCCCTTCAACGTAGTCCGAGCGCTATGCAAGCATGGACCCGTGGCCACCTTCCAACGCGATCATTCGATCGAAGCGATGGCTCATTCGACCTACGACCTCGTGGTGGTCGGCGCCGGAATGACCGGCGCGGGCGTGGCGCTCGACGCCGCGTCACGGGGACTTCGCGTCGCGCTGATCGACGCCGGGGACGTGGCGTCGGGAACGAGTTCGAAGTCGTCCAAGATGGTCCACGGCGGACTTCGCTATTTGCAGCAACGAGAGTTCCGATTGGTCTATGAGAATCTTCGCGAGCGACGGCGTCTTTTGGAGAACGCCCCGTTTCTCGTGCGTCCACTCCCCTTCCTGGTTCCTCTCTTCGGTCGCAACGGCGTCGCGTCCAAGGCGTTAGTGAAGGGCTACTCGACGGCGCTACGAATCTATGACTTGAGCGGGGGCTGGCGGATCGGCCAACGCCACCGCAAGATCACTCGTGACGAGGCGCTCGCCCATCTCCCTACCCTCAACACCGATCGCCTCGTCGCGGGATTCCTCTACTACGACGCCCAAGGCGACGACGCGCGCGTGGCGCTGGCCTTGGCGAAGACCGCCGCGCTCGACTTCGGCGCCGACGTCGCCACCTACGTGCGTTGCGTCGAGATTCTGCACGACCCGACGGGGCGCGTCAACGCGGTCATCGCTCACGATCTCCTCGGAGGCGCGACGCTCACCATCAGCACGAAGTGCGTCGTCAACGCCACCGGGGTGTGGGCCGATGACGTGTTCACCATGGCCGAGCACACCGCGTCGCATCGCATCACGCCGGCCAAGGGCGTCCACCTGAGCGTCCCGCGCCGTCGACTGCCGGCCGACGTAGCCGCGGTCCTCAACGTTCCCGGTGATCGTCGAAGCATCTTCGTCGTGCCCTTCGAGGGAGCGGCGTTCACGTACGTCGGTACGACCGACACCGCCTACGACGGCGAGCTCGACGAACCGCACTGCACGTCCGAGGACGTCGCGTATCTGTTAGCGGCCGTGAACGCGTCCACCTCGTCGAACCTCACGACCGCTGACGTGACCGGTCTGTGGGCCGGGCTACGGCCGTTGCTCGCGCCCGTGAACGGCAAGGCGGTGAAAGAACGCACGGCCGATCTCTCACGACGACACCAAGTGACCGACTCGCGCGACGGCGTCGTCCACATCACCGGCGGTAAGTGGACGACCTATCGACTGATGGCCGAAGACACGGTCGACGCCCTTGACCCCTACGTGACGGAATTGAAGGGCGTGCGCACGAAGAGACTCCGACTCCACGGCGTGGGACCGTGGCGCCCGACGTCCGAACGAGAGCGTCACCTCTACGGGCGATTCGGCGAGGACGCCGCGGCGATCCTCGAGCTCATCGCCGAGAACCAGGAACTCGGTGAGTGTCCGATCGAGGGCCAGCCCTACCTGGGAGCCGAATTCATCTACTCCGTCCGCTCCGAAATGGCCACGTCATTGATTGACCTCTTGTCCCGACGCACGCGCGCCCATCTGCACGACGCGCGCGCCACCTTGAAGGGCGCGGCGCGCGTGGGGGCGCTCGTCGCTCCCACGTTGGGCTGGAGTGACGAGGAGCTACAGCGCCAGGTAAAGGACTACGAATCGTTGGTGCGCCGCGAGTTCGGCGCCGCCGGTTTGACTTTGTAGAGTGCAACGGTGAGCCGACCGACCATGCCGAATGAGTATCCGTCGGGATCGCTCGAAGGCGCTGCTTCGTCCCTCGCCGCCAGCGCCCTGCTCGATGATCTGACCGGCTCAGGCGTAGCCTTCGATACCAGTTCCGTCGTCCGCGCCGATCACGGTCGCGACTGGTGGCCGCTCACGATCCCCGACGTGGCCCGCGGTCACGTTTCCCAGTGGCCCGGCGTGGTCGCCTTTCCGACGTCGAGTGACGAGGTGAGCCGAGTGCTCGTCATTGCCTCGAAACATCGCGTGGCCGTCACGGCTCAGGGCGGCCGCTCCAGCGTGGTCGGGGGCGCGCTCGCACCGGCCGGTGCCATCGCGCTCGACCTGACGGGTCTAAAACGAATCCTCGTTATCGACACGGTCTCGGGCACTGTGAGCGTCGAGTCCGGCGTCTTCGGACCGGACCTGGAGCGAGCGGTGCGAGCGGCAGGCTGGACCGTCGGCCACTTCCCGCAATCGTTCGAGCTGGCGACCGTCGGCGGGTGGATCGCCTGTCGCGGGGCCGGCCAGTACTCCAATCGCTACGGCAAGATCGAAGATATCGTGCGAGGACTGAGCGTCGTGCTCGCCAGTGGCAAAGTCATTGAGCTTGGAGGACGGGCTCCGCGCCAATCAGTCGGACCGGACTTGGTGCAGCTGTTCATGGGATCCGAAGGCACGCTCGGCGTGATCACCCGCGCGACCCTCGTCATGCACCCGGCGCCGGCCAGTGAGCGGCGTGCGGCCTATAGTTTCGCGAACTTCGACGACGGACTGGACGCCTGTCGACGCATCATGCAGCGCGACGCGCGGCCGGCCGTGTTGCGACTCTACGACGAGATCGAGTCCCAGCGGTCATTCGACATTGAGACTTGCGCGTTGATCGTGCTCGACGAAGGCGACGGCCACCTGGTGGAGGCGACCATGCGGATCGTCGCCGAGGAGTGCGCTGCGGCGACGGAGATCGAGTCGACGCTGGTAGCGACGTGGCTCGAACACCGAAACGACGTCGGCGCGTTGGCTCCGCTGTGGGAACGCGGCTACGTGGTGGACACCATCGAGGTCGCGGGTTCGTGGGCGACGTTGGCGGCGATGCGTCAGGGAGTCCTCGACGCGCTCCACCGGTTGACGGGCGTCACCGTGGCGTCGGTACACCAATCGCACGCCTATCTCGATGGCGCTTGTCTCTACTTCACGTTCGCCGCGCGACCCGAGGACGACGTGATCGGTTTCTATCGTCGGGCCTGGGAGTGCGTGACCAACGAAGTGTTGCGTCACGGCGGGGCGATCAGCCACCATCACGGTGTCGGTCGCAATCGGGCTCGATTCGTGGCCGACGCGCTCGGCAGTGCCTTCAACGTCCTCCGAGAAGTGAAGCGCCAGCTCGACCCCGACAACATCATGAATCCCGGCGTGCTCGGTCTCGGCGGCGAACCGTGGTGAGAGCCCTCGCGATTGACGTCGGCACGACATCGATTCGCACGGCGATCGTCGATGAGATCGGGACCGTCACCCATGCCCACCGTCAGCGACTGAGCATCGCGACACCGAATCCCGGCGAAGTCGAACTCGACGGTGACGAAATCGCTCGGCTCGCTCTGGAATTGGGTTCGCGAACCTTGAACGACGCCGACGGTGCCGACGTGGTGGGCATCACCAATCAACGCGCGACGACGATCGTGTTTGATCCGATCTCCGGCGCGCCCGTCGGTCCGGCCCTCGGTTGGCAGGACCTGCGCACCGTCATCGACTGCTTGATCTTGCAAAGCGACGGTCTACGACTGGCGCCCAATCAATCGGCGACCAAGGCGCGCTGGCTCGTGAATCAGTCCGGTCGACATTCGAGTGAACTTCGCTTCGCCACGATCGAGACGTGGTTGGCCTGGAAGTTGAGCGACGGCGCGCTGCACGTGACCGACCGGTCCAACGCCGGGGTCAACGGCCTCGTGGCCCTCGGCGTCGAGGAGTGGGACCAGCGGGCCCTCGCGCTGCTCGCACTCGACGAGGCGATGATGCCGACGATCGTCGACACGATGGGGGCCGTGGGTCGCGCCACGGCGCTACCGGGCGCCCCGCTGATCACCGCGCTGGTCGGCGATCAATCGGCCTCACTCTTCGGCCAGTCGTGCGTCACCCGCGGTGCCAAGATCACCTTCGGGACCGGGGCGATGCTCGATATGGTGCGCGGAGCGAGGGGACCGGACCGGATGACCCGCTTTCCCTCGGGCTGCTTTCCGATTGTCGCGCGAAGCCGAGACCACGAGGTCGTCTGGGGTATCGAAGGCATCGTGCTCTCGGCCGGTGCGTGCATCGAATGGCTGCGCGACGACCTCGGTCTAATCGCCGAGCCGAGCGAAACGCAGTCCCTCGCCGCGTCGGTTGCTTCGAGCGACGGGGTGTCGTTCGTGCCGGCGCTGTCGGGACTCGGCACGCCGCAGTGGGACTTTGGCGCGCGCGGCGGCTTCTTCGGGATTACGCGCGGTTCGACCAGGGCCCATCTGGTGCGCGCGGTGCTCGAAGGCATCGCCCAACGCGGCGCGGACCTCGTGGACGCCGCGCGGCGTGAGACCGGCGAGACGCTCGAAGAGATTCGCGTCGACGGTGGCATGAGCGCGAACCGGTTCCTTCTCCAATGTCTCGCGGACTTCACGGGTCTGCGCGTCGCGGTGTCCTCCGAGCGCGAGGCCACGACGAGGGGCGCCGGATTGATGGCGCTGGTGGCGCACGGCGCGTTGACGCTCGATGACGTGGAACGGCTCTGGTCGCCCTCGGAGGTTCTCACGCCCTCGCTCACCGAGGAGAGTCGCCAGCAAGGCCGCGAGGCCTGGGCCGCCGTGATCACCCGGGTCGAAAAGACCATCCCCGAACTGAGTGCGGTCGAGTTCTAACCCGTCCATGGCGCGTCGCTGAGAGCGCCCTCCAACGTCGATGGTGACTCCAACAGGTGCTTGGACAACATGAGCGCGCGGGGCTGGGAGAGGGTGACGAGGCCCGTCACCACGCCGCCGCGCGAATAGAGCGCTAGCCATTTGCCCTCCTCCGGGCTGCCGCTCACGCGAACGACGTCGTCGTCGGGACGAGCGTGACCCAACATCTGGATCTTCTTGCCGTACTGATCGGACCAGAAGTAGGGCACCATCAGCGCCGGTGCGCCTTGGCCGGTCATCCAGAAATGGGCCAGGGCGTGGGCGTGGAGGTTGGCCACCTCCCAGTGCTCGATGCGCACCAGCTCCTCGCCCATGACGTTGGGCCAACTGAAGCGCGCGACGTCGCCAATTGCGGCGACGTGCTCGCGCGCCAACAGGTTCTCGTCGACGACCACACCGTTGTCCAGTGTGAGTCCCGATCCCTCGAGCCATTCGAAGTTCGGCAACGCCCCGGCACCCACCACGACCAGTGCGGCGTGAAGATCCTGGCCGTCCTCGAGGCGAATCACGAATCCGTCGGCGTCGCGCTCGACGTCGCGAATGCGTTGGTCGTTGCGAAGTTCTATCTGCGCGTCGGCGGCGAGACGTTCGAGCCACGACGAGACCTCCGGTCCGAGTACGCCGATCAGCGGCCGGAGCGCGGCTTCGAGGACGATCGGAACGAATCCCCGACTCTTCAGTTGGGTCGCGACTTCGGCGCCGATGAACCCGCCCCCGATCACCGCGACCACGTCGCCCTCGTCGAGGCCTTCCAGTTCGCGACGCATGCGCAGTTCGTCGTCGCGATTGCGAAGCGTGAGGATATCGTCGTCGGCGCTGAACGGGAGTCGGCGAGCCCGAGTACCGGTGGCGATCACGACGTGCGTGCCGACGACGCGCGAGCCGTCCTCCAGCGCCACCGTGGTGGCTCCGACGTCGAGACCAACCGCGCGCACGCCGAGACGAAGCGTGACGTTGCTGGCGGCGAGGCGTTCGGGCGTAGCGAGCGTCGCGCGTTCGACGTCCCACTTGCCGGCCAGGACGTGTTTGGACAAGGGTGGTCGATCGTAGGGTGCGTAAGCCTCTTCGCCGAGGAGCGTGATCGCACCGTCGTACCCGTCTCGTCGTAGCGCCTCCACAAGTCGCCACCCTCCGAACCCGGCGCCGACAATGACGACATGGTCCGATGGCTGGAGCATCTTCAGCGCGCGAACATCGCGAGCCACTGCTCGGCGCTCGCCGGCACCAACGCCCGGTTGTGCTGGCGCACGTCGCCCATGGGCGCGCTCGGGTCGGCCGAGTAGAGGTGGCCCGGAAAGAGCACGGTGTCGTCCGAGACGTCGGCGAGTCGTTGGGTCAGCGTGCGGTACATCTCCTGGGGATCGGAACCGGGAAGGTCGGTCCGGCCACAGCCGTCGAGGAATAACGTGTCACCGCTAATCAGGCGGCCGTTGACCAATAAACACTGACTACCCGGCGTGTGGCCCGGCGTGTGGATCAACGACACGTCAAAGGCCCCGACCGCGACGACGTCGCCGGCGTCATGGGCGACGAGCGAGTCCTCACCCACACCGGTTCGCTTGGTGACCCACTCGACCTCATCGGCCTGCACGTGAATCGGGACGTCGATTCGCTCGAGCAAATCGACGATGCCGGCGATCTCCGTACGGCCGCCAAGGCTGCCGCCCACGTGGTCGGCGTGATAGTGCGTCGCGAAGACCGAGCTGACGCGCAGGCCGTCGGCCGCCACCAGGTCGATCAGTTCGGCCGGTCGATAGGCCGGGTCGACCAGCACAGCCTCGCCGGTCTCACGGTCGCCGAAGGCGTAGGCGAAGTTCACCATCTGTTCGGCGACCGGGTCATCGAGCGCGAAGTCCAACCCGCTCAGTAACTGTCGGAAGTAGAAGCGTTCCGTCATTCGCTTTCGAGCACCTTGGAAAGCCGGGGCGCCAACTCATCGACCCTCGCCTTCGTGGCGTCCAATCGCGTCTCCAGCGCCTCGATGATCGCCGTCGCTCGCTCGAGTTTCACGAACAACTCGTCGACCGAGACCTCTCCCTCATCGAAGGACGCGACGATGGCGTCCAACTCCTTGGCCGCGTCGTTCCAGTCACCGACAGTGCTCATGGTGCTACTCCCGTCTTTGCATTCACAGTAGATTCAAACGACCCGTCGCTCACCAGTACCGAGACAGCGTCGCCCGCGGCGACATCGTCGATCGACTTGACGACCTCACCTTTTCGGTTGGTCACGACGGACCAACCCTGGGCGAGTCGCCGCTTCGGGTCATACGCACTCAGCAGTGCCCGGTGACTCGCCAGCATCTGCGCGCTCGACGTGAGGAGATGGCGACTGTGGACCAATAGTCCGGAGCGGGTGCTGGCCAGGTGGCGCTGCTCGGCGCGGAGTCGATCGCGCACGGCGAAAATCATCGTGCGACGGCGCTCGGCGGCGTACACGGTCGCTTCGTCTAAGACCTCCGCGGTCGCGTCCAGCAGTCGCTGCGCCGGAAGGCGTACGTGACGGGCGTGCCAACTTTCGACTATCGCGGCGATCTCCTCGCCGAGTTTGGTGGGCGTAATAGCTCGCGTATGCGCCACGAGGTCGGCGATCGATTCGTCTCCGGTGTGACCGATGCCCGTGAAGACCGGCGTCGAGGACGCCGCGATCGCGCGCGCCACGCGTTCGTCGTCGAAGCAGGCCAGGTCGCCCTTGGAGCCGCCGCCGCGCACCACGCAGATGATGTCGACGCCGTGTTGGTCGAGGGTCTCGAGGGCCGCGAGGATCTGCGCCGGCGCCGCGTCGCCCTGCACCGCGCTCTTCACGAGGATGATCTGAAAGCCGTAACCAGAGTGGAGCAACTGTCCGGTGAAGTCGTTGTAGCCCTCGGTCCCGGGACTGGCCACCAGTCCCACGCGCAGCGGTACCGCCGGGACCGCGATCTGCTTGTTGGCCTCCAGCAGGCCCTCGGCCGTGAGACGCGCTACGAGCTCGGCGCGTCGACGCGCCACGTCGCCGAGCAGACCCTGCACGTCGATCTGGGTGATGGTGAAGCCGATCTTGCCCTGGGGTGCGTAGACGTCCACGTAACCGTAGAAGTTGACGATGAGTCCGGGCGACAGCGTCACTCCGTCGGCGGCCAGTTTCTTCTTCAGCGGCGCCCACTGGGTCGCCCAGCAATGCGCGTTGAGGACCGGACGTTTGGCATCCGAGGACGCCGAGCCGGCGTCCACCAGGTCCACGTAGACGTGGCCCTTCTCGTAGACCTTGGCGATCTCGCCGCGCACCCAGTGCGCGTGACGGCGTCCGAAGGCCGATTCCAGTTGCGCCGTGAGCAATTGGTAGAAGGCGCCGACCTCCAGAACCTCGTCGGGTTCGATTACTTCGTCATCCACGACGCGAGGCTACCTTCCGGTTACAACATCATTACGCTCCTTGTCGGTCGCTCGAGCGTGTGCCAGAATTGTCGCGGATGGTGAGTCGGCTGGGTGGCCGCACCACTTGGCAACAGGTGGTGAGGAAAGTCGGGGCTCCACAGGGCAAGGTGCTCACGAAATGTGAGTCGCGGTGACGTGCAGGACAGTGCCACAGAGAACAGACCGCCGATGGCTCGGGCAACCGAGTACAGGCAAGGGTGAAACGGTGCGGTAAGAGCGCACCAGCATCGTGAGCGATCACGGTGGCTTGGTAAACCCCACCCGGAGCAAGATCAAACGTGGGAGCGCGTGGCCCGCGTGCTTTGGAAACAAGGCACTCCCGAGGTAGATCGCTGAGATGGATGGCCGCCCACCCTTCCGCAAGGAAGGTGGACAGAACCCCGCTTATAGGTCGACTCATCATCCAACCACCTATTCGAAAGTCGAACCGTGTTACACCTGCCCTACCGCGAACTGCCCAGCGCGGAACCCGGCACACCCGACACGCGTTCGCCGCTTCGCTATCTGATCTGGATCGCCGCGCAACAGAAGGTGCTCTTGACCTTCAACGCCCTCTTCGGCATCGGCTGGATGGTGAGCCAGGCGTTGATCTGGGCGGCCGTGGGCGCCGCCATCGATCACGGCGTCATCGACAAGAACACCGGCGAACTGTTTCTTTGGGTCGGCGTGGTCATGGCCCTCGGACTCCTCCAAGCGGTCTGTGGCGCGCTGCGTCATCAACTGGCGGTGACCAATTGGATGAACGCCTCCTACAAGACCGTCCAAGTCATCGGCCACCACGTCGCCCAGACCGGCACCGCGGTCACCGACGCAATCCCTTCCGGTGACGTCGTGAACACGGTGGCATCGGACGCCATGCGGATCGGTGGCGCCTACGACGTCTTGGCGCGCTTCATGGGCGCCATCGCCGCCTGGATCGTGGTCTCCATCATCTTGATCTCCTCGTCGGTCGAACTGGGCCTCATCGTGCTGATCGGCGTGCCGGTCCTCGCGACCTTGACGACGCCGTTGATGAAGCCGTTGCACGCGACCCAAGCGGCGCAACGCGAAGCGGCCGGACGCCTCGCGTCCCTGGGCTCCGACACCGTCGCCGGTCTTCGCATACTGCGCGGCGTCGGCGGCGAAGAGGTCTTTCTCAACAACTACAAGCGACAGAGCAACACCGTGCGCCTCGCCGGCAATCGCATCGCCGCGCCCCAGGCCGGACTGGAGTCGGGCCAGGTCCTGCTGCCGGCGATTCTCACCGGCCTGGTGACCTACCTCGGGGCCCAAGACGTCATGCATGGGACGCTGGCCCCGGGCCAACTGGTCGCGTTCTTCGGTTACGCCACCTTCCTCACCACGCCGCTTCGCACGGCGATCGAATACGTCATCGCCACCACGCGCGCCTACGTCGGCGCCGGCCGAGTCCTCCGTATCTTGAACATCGAACCCCTGGTCGCCGAACCGACGTCACCGCTCCTCTGGCCGGCCACCGTCGACCGGATTGACGACCGCGTCAGTGGCATCTCGATTCGACGGGGTCAGCTGGTCGCCTACGTCACCGAAACACCGGCCGAGGCGTCGATGATCGCCGATCGACTGGGACGATTCGTGTCCGACGTCGCCGGCGTGACGATCAACGGCACTCCCATGGGACTCTTCTCGGTGAGCGACACCCGGCGCAACATCGTGGTCAGCGAGATCGAACCACGTCTCTTCTCCGGGGAGCTCCGTTACGAGCTCGTTCCCCACGGCGACATCTCGGACGGCAACATCATGCCGGCGCTCGAAGCGACGAGTTCTCTGGACATCCTCGAAGCCCTGGAGGACGGTCTCGACACGCTCGTCGAAGAACGGGGTCGAAGCTTCTCCGGTGGTCAGCGTCAGCGACTCAGTCTGGCGCGCGCGATACTCACCAACGCCGAGGTGCTGATCCTGGTCGAACCGACCTCCGCGGTCGACACGCACACCGAGGGGCGGATCGCGGCTCGACTGCGCGAGATACGCGGCGCTCACACGACCTTGGTGGCCACCACCAGTCCGCTGATGCTGGAGAAGATGGACGTGATCTACGTCGTGGTGGACGGGCGCGCCATCGAACAGGGCACCCACGAGGAACTCGTGGCCACGTCGTCGAACTATCGCCAGATCGTGCTTCGCGAGGACGCCTGATGAGTCAACTCCCCGTCGCCGACACCGCCACCGTGCGCGCCTACGCCAGACGACTCATCCGCCAACATCGTTCTCGGTTGGTGCGGATGCTCTCGATCTACGCGTTGGCCGCGTTCATGGCGCTCATCCCCGCCTACGTGATCGGCGAGATCACGAACTACGCCGCCGATCACCAGCTGACGTCACATCGCATCACGATCGACGTGGCAATTCTCTTCGTCTCGTCGATCCTCTACGCCGGACTGTCCTTCCTGGCTCGCCGTCGCAGCTACCTGTTGGGTGAGACCGTCTTCGCCCAGCTGCGCGAGGAGTTCCTCGAAAGCGTGCTGGCCCTGCCGTTGGTCGAGGTCGAGCGCGCCGGCACCGGCGACCTCCTCAGTCGAACGACCAACGACATCGAAGCGTTGTCGCGCACGGTGCGCTTCGCCATGCCCGAATGGCTGGTGGCGGTGGTCCAGGCCCTGCTGACGCTCATCGCCATGACCATCGTTAGTCCGATCGCGACCGTCGCCAGTTTGGTGTCCTTGCCGATTCTCTTCTTCTCAACGCGCTACTACTTGCACTACGCCACCCCGGGATATCGACGCGAGCGAATGAGCTACGCCACCATGTCGGGCTCGGTCTCGGAAACGGCCGAGGGCGCGCGCACCGTCGACGCGCACCGTCTCGGCGACCGCCAGGGCAAGCGCATCGAGGGCAACATCCGTGAGTCTTTCTACTCCGAGATGTACACGCTGCTCATGCGCATGGTCTGGTTCCCCACCATCGAGAGCGCCTTCGCCCTGGCGGTCGCGACCACCCTGGCCTGGAGCGGCTGGTTGGCGCTGCACCACGACATCACCATTGGCGCCGCCACAACGGTCACGCTCTACGTGGTCCAGATCAATGACCCGATCGACCGCATCGTCTCGTGGCTCGACGAACTGCAAGTGGGCCAGACGTCGTTGGCCCGCCTGGTTGGGGTGTCCGTGGTGCGCGACGATCGTCCCACCGTCGGCGTGGAACCGAACAACGAGACGATCTCCATGCACGACGTCCGCTACGCCTACCGGCCGGGTTTCGACGTCTTGAACGGGCTGTCGCTCACGATCCGGCCGGGTGAACGACTGGCCATCGTCGGACCCTCGGGCGCGGGCAAGTCGACCATCGGTCGACTGCTCGCCGGCATCGACGCCCCGAGGAGCGGCACGGTGATGGTGGGCGACGTGGCGCTCGCCAGCATGCCGCTGCCCATGTTGCGACGACACGTGGCCCTCGTGACCCAAGAGCACCACATCTTCATTGGCACCGTGCGCGAGAACCTGGCGCTCGCCAAGCCCGAGGCTGGCGACGACGAGATCGTTCGCGCCTTGGACGCCGTCGACGCCCTCGAATGGGTCGAGGCCCTGCCCGACGGGATTCTCACCGAACTCGGCACCACCGGCTTCCAGGTCTCACCGGCCCAGGCGCAACAACTGGCCCTCGCCCGTCTCGTCTTGAGCGACCCACACACGCTGGTGCTCGACGAGGCGACGGCCATGCTCGATCCGCGCGCGGCCCGCCATCTCGAGCGCTCCCTGGTCGCGGTGCTGCGCGGTCGAACGGTGGTGGCGATCGCGCATCGACTCCACACGGCCCACGACGCCGACCGCGTGTGCGTGGTGATCGACGGCCAGATTGCCGAGCTCGGTACCCACGACGAGCTGGTGGCGCTCAACGGCGAGTACGCGTCACTGTGGAGCAGCTGGCGGAACGAGAAGCCCGCCGCCTCGTAGGATTTCGGAGGCATGGTGACTCCCCTCCTTCGCGGCGCCGAGATCGACGCTTGCGTCCACCGAATCGCCCTGGCCCGGGCCGAACCGAGCCGGGCCCATCGCACCCCAGCCACTCCCGAAATCGAGCGGCGACGCCGCGAGGCCGATCAACATCGCCGAAACGTGATCGAGCGATTGATCGAGTTGCATCCCGGCGCCGTCACGGCGACCGGCCACGAGCACACCGCCGAGCTCATCGACCACGGTGTCGAACTCATACTCAACGCCCGCCTCGCCGACGTGGAGGCACGGCGCACGATCACCTCGCAGGCGTTCGTGCGCGTCGGTCGCGTCGACGACGGTTTCACCTACGCCCCCCTCGTGATCAAGAACCACGAAGTCACCGAAGCCGCCTCGTCCCGGCAGCTCTCGGAGGGATCGCTCGAGCGACTCGTCCCGAGCGACAGCGTGATCCACGACGGCCTCGGCCTGCGCTCCACCGCGACTGTTCGCCGGGACGTGCTCTTGCTCGATGGGGCGACGAGAATCCTTCAGGCCTTCGGCGCCGCTGATCCTTCGACGCGGGGCGCGCTCGTCGATCGCAACACGCGACTGTGGTGGTTGGACCTCGCGAGCCCCGCGTTGTTGCGCAGCAACCTCAGCGCCTACGACAACTTCTACCGCGAGCGCGTCAACGTCCTGGCCGCGCTGGACGGATGGTTTGACCTCGGCGGACCGTTTCCCACATCGCCCTATTGGCATCGTGAGTGCTTGACGTGTGAGTTCTCCGAACATTGCCAAGTCGAGCTCGAAGCAATCGACGACGTCTCACTGACACGCTTCACCTCGATCGATCAACAGTTCGCGCTGCGCGACAGTGGCGTTCGCACGCGAAGCCAATTGGCCCGGCTCGATCCGATCCGAGCCCAGTCGGCGCGATCGCGACCGCTCGCGGTGGATTCGACCGCCGCCGTCGAGGACCGACTCGGTCGAAAGTTCGATCGGCTCGATGATCTGATCTATCGCGCGCGCTCGCACGTGCGCGAAAGCGCGCTTCGAATTCTCGACCCCGCGCTGATGGGTTGCCCGACTGCCGACGTCGAAGTGGACGTGGACATGGAGAGTTACGACGACGCCACGTACCTCTGGGGGGCGAACGTCACGTTGAACGCGCCGCTCGATGGCGCCCCTGAGGGCTACACAACCTTCGTGGCGTGGGGCGAACTTTCGCGCGAGACCGAAGCACGCAACTTCGCCTACTTCTGGACGTGGCTGACCGACCTACGACGGCTCTGCCGGAACGGAGGTCGAACCTTCGCGGCGTACTGCTTCTGGGCTCAAGCCGAAGACGGCGCCATGAATCGCGCCGTCGAAGCGCCGGTCGACGGCGGACCCACGTTGCGCGACCTCGACGACTTTCGCCAGCAGTCCCCGCCGGTGTGGATCGATCTCCACGAACTGGCCAAGGAACAGATTCAAACCGAGGGACCATTAGGGCTCAAGCAGCTCGCGGCGTCGGCCGGGTTCCAATGGCGCGACGAGAATCCCAGTGGCGAAGCGTCGATGTTGTGGTACGAAGTGGCGACGCGTGGCGACAGCCACGAGGCGGCGACGTCGCGTCAACGCATCCTCGACTACAACGAAGACGACTGTCGGGCGACGAAGTCGCTGCGCGACTGGCTGAATGGTCCGGCGAAGACGCTGGCGCACCGCGACGACCCCCTGTAGCGCGGCGCGGCCTCGTTAGCATTGGTCGGTGACCTCGGCAACGCTAGTACCCGCGCGCCAGGTTACCTTTAAGTCCGGGGCGCGGCTGTTGGGCGTCGCCAACGCGGCCCTTTCCGTGGCCTGTTCGGTCCTGATGGCCGTGGCGCTCAGCTATCTCGCACAGCGACGGATCACCGCGGGTATCTGGCTGCTGCTCGGCGTCCTCGGCCTTCGATGGGTCCCGTCGATCGTGATCGCGCAGTGGAGCGAACACGCCAGTGCCAGGCTGCGCGCTCGCTGGCGCGCGAACCTGGTGCGCCATTTCACTCGACCACAGCCCGAGGGCGAACGCGGCCGCGGCGACCTCGCGCTCGCCATTGAACAGGCGTCGGACGCTCCGGCGCTCGACCTGCTCGAAACGAGCGCGATCGCCGCGCTGGCCGGACTGGCCGTGGTGTTCTGGGCCGGTGGGTGGTTGACGTTGCTTATCACCGTGGCGCTGTTGGCCGGCGCCGTGCCGCTCTATCAACGCGCGGGCCGACGAAGCGAAGCGACGGCGCTCGAATACCAACAACGTCGGGCCCTCTTGGAGAGCCGGCAGCTCGAGCTGTTGCACCACACGACCGAACTGCGCGCTCTCGGCGCGGTCGCCTACGGCGCGAACGAGATCGCCGCGATCTCGGACTCCGAACACGCCATAGCGATGCGCGCGATTCGAACCGCGCTGGGATCTTCTTTGGTCACCGAATTCTTGAGCGGGGTCAGCGTCGGATTGGTCGCCATGGTGGTCGGATTCGCGCTGTTGGGCGGACGAATGACACTCCAGCACGCCCTCATCGCCGTACTGGTCACGAGCGAGGTCTTCACACACGCGCGGCGCTACGGTGTCGAGTTTCATCGACGCGAGGACTCCGAGCGATCGCTCGGCGTGCTGGACGCACCGGTCAGTGCCGCGATCTCGTCCACCAACGAACTGATCGTCGCGGCCGACCTGGTGACGGAGGCGAGCGATCGACCGCTGAGTTTCGTCTTAGCGCCGGGGCAACGGTTGTTGGTAACCGGACCATCGGGCTCGGGCAAGACCACGCTCTTGCACACCCTGCTCGGTTGGCGTGACGCCAGGGACGGTGCTCTCGCGCGCAGCGCCCTACGCACCGCGCACGTCAGCGTGGAGAGTGCGCTGCTCTCGGGAACCCTGCGAGAGAACCTCACACTCGGGGAGCCGGTACCGGACGTCGAAGTGCGTGAATGCCTAACCAACTTGGGGCTCAATGGGGCACGATTCGAAGATCTCGATACCATGCTCCTCGCCGACGGCAAAGGGATCAGCACGGGCGAGAAAGTCCGGCTGGTGTTGGTCCGGGGACTCCTCGCGCGCCCCGACCTGTTGGTCGTCGACGACGTGGCCGGCGTGCTCGATGACGAGGGACGACGACTGGTGCGACGCGCGCTTGACGAGCGTCCCGCGCTTGGCGTCGTCGAGGCGACGGTCGATACGCCACTGCTCGTTGACGTCACGCTACGGATCGAGCTTGCCCGGTGAGAGGCGACATCGCTCGACTGCGTCGTTGGCTCCGGCGAGCGCACCCACCTCGGGGGACTCTGATTCGCGCCCTGATAGCCGGTCTGGTGGCGTCGATCGTCAACGTTGCCTTGTTGGTCGGTGCGGTGGGCCTTTTGGTGGTGAGCGCTACGCAACCGGGACTTCGCAACGTCCTCGGCGCGCTCATCGTCATCGAACTCTTCGCCTTTCTTCGCTCACCGCTTCGCTTCTTCGAACGACTCAGTGCCCACCGTCTGGGTTTCAGCGCGGTAACGAAATGGCGCCGCTGGCTCGTGTTGACGGTCGGCGGTTTCAGTTTCACGCGGTGGCGCTCGTTCGCGGCGGGCGATCTCTTGGAGCGATCACTTCGCGATACCGACGAACTGCAGGACCTCTGGCTGCGCGGCGTGATACCGCTCATCACGTCGAGCTTGGTGATGCTGCTCGGCGATCTCGCCATCGGCCTCATGGCGCCTCACGGTCGGTGGTGGTCGTACGCCGCCGACCTCCTCGCCATTCAACTCCTCGGTGTCGCCGCGCTCTTCGCCAACGTCGGGCCACTCCTCCGACGCGACCGGGTGCTACGACAGGCCCGAGCTCAGTTCCGGGCGCACTTGGTCGAGTTGAGCGCCGCCACCCCGGAACTGGTGTTGCTCGGACGCGTTGACTTCGCCGAGCAGCGCGCCGCGACGACGGTCGAACGGTTGCGACACGCCGAGACCGCACTCACGGGCCGACACGATCTCTCCAACGCCGTCCCGCCCATCATGACGGCCCTGGCCCTCGCGGCGTTAGTCGTTCGACCTCACAGTGCGCCCCTGTGGATCGTGATAGCGGCGTTGCTCGCTCTCTCGACGTTCGAGTCGCTCAGTGTCGTGCGCGACGCGTTCGATACCGCCGTGCGCGCGAGCGCCGGGGCCGAACGACTCGAAGAACTCGAGGTCGTGACCCAGCACGGCGACGCTACGTGGCCGACCGACTCGACGGTGCGTCTCGAGAACGTCTCGATCGCCGAAGAAGGCGAGACGCTCGTGCGCGACGCGACGTTGACCGTGGCGCCCGGACGAAGAGTCGCGCTCACCGGTCCTTCCGGGATCGGAAAGTCGACGTTGCTGCGAGCATTGGGCGCGCTCGACACGGTAGCGAGCGGATTCGTCACCATCGGCAACGTGGCGCTCGCCGACATTGACGAGGTCGAGTTACGTCGGTACCTCGCCTACGTCGCGAGCGAGCCGGGGCTGACGCGGGGTTTCGCCCTCGACGTCGTCAACCTGGGACGCCCGCCGTCACGCAGCGCGCCCGACGACTTGGCGGCGATGGGTCTGACGGCAAGTGCAACGACTCGATGGGAGGAACTCTCACGCGGAGAACGAGCCCGCATCGCCATCGCGCGAGCCATGGTGACGAGCCCGCTGATCTACCTGCTCGACGAACCAACGAGCGGACTCGGGACCGAGGAGACCGCCGCGGTACTGTCGCTGCTGGCCTCGACCGGCGCTACCGTCATCGTCGCCACGCACGATCCCCAAGTGATGAGCTGGTGCGACATGGTCCTGGAACTCTCCGGCGGCGAGCTGCGTGAGTTCAGGCGTTGACGTTCTTCATGCCGGCGGCCACGTGGCGATCGCCGGCCACGGCGTCGCGCGGTATCGCGGCTTCCAGGGACGCGATGTCGTCCTCGCTCAAAACGATGTCATCGGCGGCGATGTTCTCGTGCAGCCACTGGCGACGCTTGGTGCCCGGAATTGGCACGACGTCGGGGCCCCGCGAGAGGACCCAGGCCAGGGCGAGTTGGGCGACGGTCGCTCCTTTGGCCGCAGCCACGGCTTCGAGGTTCGCCAGCAGGGTGAGGTTTTGTTCGTACGCCGCACCGGAGAACCGAGGGTGGTTCTTGCGATAGTCGCGCTCGTCGGTTCCTTCGCGGTTACTCACTTCGTTGGTTAAAAATCCCCGACCGAGGGGGCTGTAAGCGACGAAACCGACGCCCAATCGACGACAGGTCTCGAGGGCCCCGTCCTCGGGGTCCCGGCTCCACAGCGAGTATTCACTCTGCAGGGCGCTAACCGGATGAACCGCGTGGGCGCGCTCGATGGTGGCCGATGAGGCTTCGGAGATTCCGAGGTGGCGGACCTTGCCCGTCTCGACCAGGCCCTTCATAGCTCCCCAGGTCTCTTCGATCGCGACGGTTCGATCGACGCGGTGCTGATAGTAAAGGTCGATCACGTCGACGTCCAGGCGACGCAACGATGCCTCGCACGCAGCCACCACGTACTCCGGGGTCCCGTTGATGCGAAGGAACGATCCGTCCTCGGCGCGCTGATTACCGAACTTCGTGGCGAGGACCACCTCGTCGCGGCGATCCTTGACGGCGCGTCCCACGAGTTCTTCGTTGATGAACGGTCCGTACATATCGGCGGTGTCGAGAAAGTCGACGCCGGCGTCCAACGCCGCGTGAATCGTGGCGATCGATTCGGTGTCGTCGCCGACGCCGTAGAACTCGCTCATGCCCATGCACCCGAGTCCCTGGGCCGATACGGTAAGACCCTGACCCAACGTTCGACGATTCATTGCCTCTCCCCACGTGAAATTGCTCACAAACCTTTGTTTGCAGGCGTCTCGAGAAAGAGTAGCGGCTGGTCTGCGATTATATTTTTGTGTCATTGGCTGGGGGGGCCAAACATCGAGGGCCCGCTTGTTCTGGATACGCGGAACAGGCGGGCTTCGTTGTCTACGCGCACGAAACTGACGAACCATGCAACACCTCTAGGGTTGGGTGGTGAGTGAATCGGCCGTATCCTCCGATGCCCTAATCCAACTAGTGCGCCCGCTACTGCGCGGTTGGCTCCATCTCGTCGCCTTTTTCGTACTCTTCGCCTGCTCGCCGATCCTCTTCGCACGCTGCCAGACCTGGTCCCAGGTCGGTTGGGTCCTCTGCTACCTCGTCGGCGTCGGGGCCATGCTCCTGACGAGTGCCCTGCTGCACCGCGTGAATTGGACACCGAAGCAACGTCAGGCCTGGCGTCGGGCCGACCATTCGACCATATTCCTGGCGATTACCGGCACGTATTTCGCCATTTCCGGGTTGACCATGCACGGCACGATCCGCCTGGTCACGTTGATCATCATCGGGGCGAGCACCTGTGTGGGCATCGCCGTACGCCAACTCTCGATGAACGCGCCGAAGTGGGCCAACACGATCCCCTTCCTGGTCATGAGCTGGTTCGCGGCATTGGTCATGCCCCAGATCTACCGCGGGGGCGGACCGCTGTGCTTTGCCCTCATCGTCATCGGAGGCGTGGCCTACACGGTCGGCGCCGTCTTTTACGGCACCAAGCGACCCAAGCTTTCGCCGCGCGTCTTCGGCTACCACGAACTGTTCCACGCCTTCACGCTGATCGGGGCCGGTATGCACTTCGCCGCCATCAGCGTGGCCCTTCGCTAGTTAGGCCAACGGCGGCACGACGTTGTAATTCAAGAGCGACGGCGTCCACATCCTTGAACCAATCGTGGTCATCGAGCCATTGCTCAGATTCATCCGCCACGCGACCGATCCCGACACCCCGAGCGCCCACGTCATGGCCGATTTGATCGGCGACATGTGAGAGACGATCGCTAAATGGTGAGTGGTGTCGTGCAACAGACTCGACTGATCGGCCAGCAGCGCGTCCAGTTCGGCGTGGACGCGTTGGTCGACCGACGCGAGAGATTCGCCGTCGCCGAAGGCGGTGTCGTGGTCGTGCTCGAAGGCTCGCCACTGTTCTTCGGTGATGACGCCGAGCGGTTGGCCGTCGAGGGAGCCGTAATCGACCTCGATGAACGACTCTTTGACTACTGCGCCAAGGTCCGGCAAGGCTAGGGCCGCCGTTCGACGAGCGCGCCGTAACGGCGAAGTCCACACTTCGCGCACCGCCAGAAGGTACGGCCGCAAGGCGATCGCTTGGCGCTCGCCGAGTTCGGTGAGCGTGGGATTACTCTGGCCGACCAAGAGTCGCGCGGCGTTGGACGTGGTCTGTCCGTGGCGGATGAGAATGATCACGGCAGCAGCAATCGACCGCATTCGGGACAGGTCATGAACGATCCCTGCGGCTGTCCTTTCCATCGATCGACGTCGAGCGGTGAGAGCGCGATGCGGCACCCGTCACAGCGTCCCTCTACGACCTGGGCCGCGCCCGAGGTACCGACGCGCGTGAACGCCCCTTCGTATCGGGCGAGGAGGTCCGGCGCCAGAGCCGCGGCACGCTCGCTTCGCTGTTGGCGTAAAGCGATTAATTCGTCGTCGAGACTGGCCTGGAGCTCCCCGATCGCACCTTGCAGCTCGCTTCGGCGTGCGACGGCCGGCTGCGCCGTCGCCTTGATGGCGCTGACCGCTTCGTCCAAGGGCTCGACCGCCATCAGGTATTCCAGTTCCAGGTCGTCACTTCGTTCCAGGAGTTCGCGAACGTGTTGGAGTTCGGTCTGCAGCGCCGTCAACTCTCGAACGTTCGCCGTGGAATTACTCAGGGTCTTGTCGAGGTTCTCGGCTCTCGTGCGAAGTCGATCGCCCTCTCGTTGGGCCTCTTCGTAGGCGGTGCGCACCGGCGCCAGCGTGGCCTGCGCTTCGTTAAGCGACTTCAAGAGTCCGCGCAGCTCACCTTCGAGCGCGGTCAACTCGACCATCTCCGGGAGGTGCGTTTTCTGGGCGGTGACGCGGTCAATCCAACGATCGGCCTCCATGAGTGCGCGAAGGTCGTCGGTCTCACTCACGTTTTCAGTCTGGCACGTCCCACGTCTCGTAGGCCCGGGCGAGTTTGGCCAGCACCGGCGCCAAGGACGGCTCACCTCGCACTTGCGCGGCCTCGAAGTCGAACCAGTCGACTTCGGGACTCTCGTTCTCCGGCGGCGACGGATCGAGCGGTGGCGCGACCACGACGTAGCGCAGGTCGTAGTGCGTGTGGCCCTTGGGTCCGGGATGCAGATCCACGTGGAAGAGTTCGACCGGATCGAGGTGCCGCGCGACGAGACCGGTCTCTTCGAGCGTTTCGCGCAGCGCCGCCGATTCGGGACTTTCGCCTGCGTCGACGTGGCCGCCCGGTTGGATCCAGATACCGAGGAGCCGGTGGCGATGCAAGACGATCCCGCGCGACGACACCACGAGGGCCGAGGCGGTGAGGTGGTGATGGTTCTCCTCCTCGGCGAACGGATCACCCGGCCAGAGCAGACGTTCGAGGGTAGCGGCGATCGACCGCGACTCTCGATCGTCGATCGGATCGATCCGCTCGATCTGGGACCGCAAGGCACTCAGCGCTGTCACTGACTATCCAGCAGACGCTCCACCGACGCCGGTACCGCAATCGTCCCTGCGGCCATGGCACCGTTGGTATCGGGAATCGGTGCGGAAAATTGCGTCCGAGCCGGTACGGTGCCGGACCACACCGGAAGGTCGAGGTCTTCGTCGGGATCGTCGGTGGGACCGGACGACAGTTTCGCGGACGCCTCGTCAATGCTGACCGCGACGACCATCGTGAGGCGTCGTTCGGCGTCGCTCATGGGCCGCACTTCGCTCGCGCGCCCCGGCAGCACCGCGTCGACGAACAGGTCGAGGACCCTCGCCTTCTCCCCGTCGTCGCTCACTTGGGACGCGGCCCCGAAGATCACCACCGAGCGATAGGCGATGGAGGATTCGAAGCCGCTGCGCGCCAAGCGCAGCCCGTCGTAGAGGGTCAGCGAGACGCAGGCCTCGCCGCGTTCGACGATCGACTTCATCACCGCGTTGGAGGGACTGCCGTGGAGGAAGAGGGTGTGACCCTCACGCGCGTGCAAGGTCGGAATCACCACGGCGCTGCCGTTGACGATCGACGCGACGTGACAGAGCGGCGCCTCGTCGATGACCGCGAAGATGACCCCGCGGTCGTAGTTCGCTTTCGCCGGCAGTCGACGAACTCGTGATTTCGGCCCCGGCCCGAGAACGTCGCTCATGCGCGAAGGTCGCCGCCGAAGAAGGTACGCGCCATGCCCGCCACTTCGACGCTCTGTTCAAACAGTCGCGCGAACATCACCCCGCCGCGCGCGGACGCTTGATGCACCGACACCGTGGGTTCACCGACGCGCTGAACCCACCAGGGCGCGACGGCGCACATCGCGCTGCCGGTGACGCTGTCCTCGGCCAGGCCCAGGCGCGGAGCGAAGACGCGGATCGACACGTCGACGTTCGGTCCCCCGACGCAGGCGGCGATCACCATCGAGCTCGGTACCAAGAAGAGATTCATCGAGTCCACGGCCAGCCCGCACAAGGTGTCGAAGTCCTCCACCACGGCGAGCACGCCCTGTTCCCCGGCGCGATACACCTCATGGACCGGACCGAGGGTGTCATTGAGCATTGACGCGTCGACCTCTTCGAGGGTCCATCGAGGGAGATCGATGCCGAGCAGGCCGTCGCCCATTCGCCGGCCCGAGAGGAGACCGGCGCGGGTCTGGAAGTAAATCTCCGAACCCGGCACGCCGAGTTCGTTGAGTAAGACGTGCAGGCTGGCGAGCGTCGCGTGTCCGCACAGTTCGACTTCCACCGTGGGCGTGAACCAACGCAGGGACCACTGATCGCCCACGCGACGAACGAAGGCCGTCTCGGACACGCCCAGCTCGAAGGAAATCTGTTGGAGCTCGTCATCGGGCATCGATCGCTCGAGCAATACCACCACCGCGGGATTGCCACGCTCGGCCTCACCGGTGAACGCGTCGACCCACCAGAGCCGGTGCCCGAAGGCCACGTTGACGGATTCCACCAATAAAGACTGCCACAACGCCACCCGAGACCCCTAGGGTTTCGGTGTGCGTGTCGCGACGTTTAACCTTCACGCCGGGGTCGATGGATGGGGCCGACCGACCAACGTTCTCGATCACGTGGTGGGTTTGAACGCCGACATCCTGATACTGCCCGAGCTGTGGCGCGGCGAGTCGGGCGAGGACTTCGTGGCCGAACTCGAGACCCGATTAGGCATGGACGGCCTCTTCGTTCCCCTCGCCTCGGGACAGCGCGTCACGTCGGGGACCGGCGGGCGAACGTGGCAGCCGCTACTCGCCCACCTGAGCGGCGAACGTGGACTGTTCTTCGACGAACATCGGACGTTGAGCAAGGTTCAGCGGATCCGCCGGGCCAACGCCGACGGCATTGAACACGGCCAGTGGGGACTCGGTCTGTTGACGCGGCTACCCATTCGAGAGATCCACTCGGAGTCCCTCGGGCGTCTACCCCGAGAGAAAGTGCAACGCACCCTCATCGTCGCCACGCTCGAACACGAAGGTCGCGCCTTTTACGTCTTGGCGGTGCACGGCGCGCACTTGAGTCACGGTTCCTACCGCCAATACCGACGGGTCAGCGACATCGTCGCCACGCTCGATCCCGCGTTGCCAGTCCTGCTGGGCGGCGACTTCAACTCCTGGCGACCGTTGTTGCGGCTGTTACTGCCGGGATGGCGATCGTTGGTCAACGCGCGCACCTGGCCGGCGCACACGCCGCACTCTCAAATCGACCACCTCTTGGTACGCGGTCCCTGGACGTGTCTCGGCGGATTCGCCAGCGACGGGGGCAGCGACCATCGAGCCCTCGTCGCCGACGTTGATCTCGACTGACGCTCTACTTTTGACTTCAGTCCAGCGCGACGCTGTCGTCCACCACCACGAGGGTCTTTCCGTGGTTGCCGCCGGAGAACAACAGGTTCAAGGCGTCCGGCGCGTGCTCGAGACCGCTGACCAAATGTTCCTGGTGGATGATTCGTCCGTCGAGCACCATGGCCGCCAGCTCGAGGTGCGCCTCCGCGTAACGATGAGCGAAGTCGAAGACGATGAACCCCTTCATCTGACCACGTCGCGTGATCAACATCGAAGTGTTGGCGACCCCCGGTCCGCGTTCGGTGGCGTTGTACTGCGAGATCGCGCCGCACATGACGATGCGCGCGTTCATGGAAATGTTGGCGAGCGCCGCGTCGAGGATGACGCCGCCGACGTTGTCGAAGTAGAGGTCCACGCCCTGGGGGCAGGACGCTCGGAGGCGCTGAGTGAGGCCCGGTTCGCGGTAGTCGAGGCACTCGTCGAAGCCGTACATCTCGACGACCTCGGAACACTTCTCGGCCCCGCCGGCGATACCGACGACTTTTTTCGCACCTCGAACCTTGGCGATCTGACCCACGACCGAACCGGTGGCCCCGGCCGCGCCCGAGACGACCACGACGTCGCCCTCCTTGAACGAACCGACGTCCAACAGTCCGAAGTACGCGGTCAGGCCGGTGGTGCCGAGTACGTTCATCACCGTCGCGAGGTCCAGTCCGAGTCCCGTGGGCAACACGGTGAACCTGTTCGACTCACTGGCTAGGGCCCACTCCTGCCAGCCGGTCACGCCCAGCACGACGTCGCCGACGCGGTAGCGCTCGTGGTTGGACTCGACGACGACCCCGCTGCCACCGGAGCGGATGACGTCGCCGATGCCGATGGGCGGGAGATAGCCGGGCGCGTCGTTCATCCAGGTTCGGATCGTCGGATCGATTGAGAGCAGTCCGACTTTGATTAACGCTTCGTCGGGACCACAGAGCGGCATCGCAGCATCGACCAGTGTCGTGGTTGACTCGTCGATCATGCCGATGGGACGCTGCGCCAGGGTGATTCGTCGATTGCCCACGTGAACTCCTTCGTCGGTCGTCAGATTAGGTCCCGCGGGCCGTTTCGGCGCGACCCGCGGCACTGGCGGACCTCTCCAATCAGGGGTTACCGGGATTATCTTGTCAATAGATGACTAAGTAGGTAAAGTTTGTCATCATTACGGCGAGGGCGAGGAGCGACGGCGGTGACCACCGAGACTAAGCAGGAGACTGCGGTCGAGGACATCAAGAGATCAAGTAACTACTTGCGCGGTGCGATCAGCCGTGAACTCGACAACGGCGTCGCCAGTGTGTCCAACGAATCCGAGCAGATCCTCAAGTTCCACGGCATCTACGCCCAGGACAATCGCGACGTTCGTCGAGAGCGCGCCGTGAAAGGTGAAGCGCTCGATTACATCTTCATGATCCGAGTCGCTATTCCCGGCGGACGACTCACGACCAACCAATGGCTGGCGCTCGATGGCGCCGCCACCGACGTCGCCGACGGCACGATCCGTCTCACCACTCGTCAAGCGGTCCAGTTCCACGGCGTACTCAAGGACGGATTACGGCCCCTGGCGCGATCGGTGGACGTGCACCTGATGACCTCTTTCGGTGCCTGCGGCGACGTCGTTCGCAACGTGGTCTCCTGTCCCGAACTACAAGGCAACGACGCCGACGAACGCCTTCGTGAGATCTCGCGTCACCTGACCCGGAGTTTTCGCGCGACCACCGAAGCGCACTGGGAGATATTCGTCAACGGCGACAAGGCCGTCTCGCGCGAAGAGGTCGCCGAACGCCCGTTCTACGGAGAGACGTATCTGCCGCGTAAGTTCAAGATCGCCGTCGCTCACCCCGAAGAGAACTGCGTGGACGTGCTCGCCCAGGACGTCGGGCTCATCCCCGGCGTGCACCCCGGGGTCGGCGAAGGATTCAATCTCACGGTGGGCGGCGGCGTCGGACGGGCCTACGCCAACCCTGACACCTTCGCCCGACTGGCCGATCCAATGACCTTCGTCACCTACGACGAGGTCGAAGAGGTCATCGCCGCGGTGCTGGTGACCTACCGCGAACTCGGCGATCGCACCGACCGCAAGCGCGCACGCATGAAGTACGTCGTTGCCGACATGGGCTACGAGCAGTTCCGTAAGGAGATCGAGGTGCGACTGGGCCGAGAACTGCGCGAACCGTTGCCGCTACCGACGCACTTCGACGCCGACGATCATCTGGGGTGGCGTACGCACCCCGACGGGTCGCATCAAATCGGCGTACGCGTCTCGGCCGGTCGGGTCCGCGACGACGAGACATCAAGACTGCGCACGGCACTGCGCCTCATCGCCCTGCGTTACCCGGTGACGTTCTTCCTCACACCGCAACAGGACATCGTTATCAGTGCCGTTCCCGACGCGGCGCGCGAGAGTGTCGAAGAGATCCTGGGTAGTCACGGCGTGCGGCCCGACGCCGAACTCGGCAACGTGGAGCGCACGGCCCTCGCCTGTCCGGCGCTCCCCACGTGCGGTCAGGCTCTCGCCGAAGCCGAACGGCGGCTTCCCGAATTGGTCGGCAACATCGAAGGCGCTCTCGCCCGACGTCAACTCGGTCGCCGGGCGCTGCAACTTCGCATGACCGGTTGTCCGAATGGCTGCGCTCGACCGGCCGTCGCCGAAGTGGGCGTCGTCGGGCGCACGAAATCGACCTACGACGTCTACGTGGGCGGCGGTCCGCGCGGTGATCGGCTGGCCAAGCTGTATCGAGAGAAGGTCCCCTTCGACGAAATCGCCGTCGTGCTCGGTCCCCTCTTCGACCGCTGGGAAGTCGACGGCGACGACGAAGAGTCCTTCGGCGACTTCATAGCCCGGGTGGGCGTGGAATGACCGTCTTCCTGGTGGGCGCCGGGCCCGGTGACGCCGATCTCTTGACCGTGCGCGCCGCCCGACTCCTCGCCGAGGCCGACGTGGTCGTGCACGACCGGCTGGTCGAGCCTTCGGTGCTCGAACTCGCTCGACGAGACGCCGAATTGATTGACGTCGGCAAGGAACCGGGTCGCTTCACCTCGCAGTCCATGATCAATGACCTCCTCGTGTCACTCGGACGCCGCTTTGACACGGTGGTCCGACTCAAGGGAGGCGATCCGTTCGTGTTCGGACGTGGTGGCGAAGAGATGATCGCACTGCGCGACGCCGGCGTGGCCAGCGAAGTCGTGCCGGGCGTGACCTCGGCCTTCGCTGGTCCGCTCGCCGCGGGCATCCCCGTCACCCATCGAGGCTTCTCACGAGGGGTAACGGTCGTGACCGGTCACCAAGAACGCCACGACAGCGGTTACTTCCGGCGACTGGCCAATCCCGATCTCACGCTCGTCATCTTGATGGGCGTGAGTACGCGTTCGTCGATCGCCGCACAACTCATCGACGGTGGCCTTTCGAGCGAGACGCCCGCGGCGGTCATCGAGAGCGCCTGGACCACTCGAGAGTCGGTCACGCGCGCCGTGCTACGCGACTTGGGAGCATTGAACGTTTCCTCCCCCGCCATCATCGTCATCGGACCGTGCGCCGCGCTCTCGGTGCGCGATGTGATGGCCGAAACGTCCGCCCAGGTCTGACCGTGCTGCCGCTCGCGATAAAACTCACCGACAAAGACGTCTTAGTCATTGGGGCCGGACGCGTCGGCACCGGCAAAGCTGGTCTTCTCGTCGAGGCCGGCGCTCGGGTCACCATGATTGCGCGCGAGATCGGGGCCGGACTCCCGCGCGACCTCGCGTCCTTCGAACAACGCGAGTACCGCGACGGCGACCTGCGGGGCTACACGCTCGTCGTGTCGGCGACGAGCGACGCGAGCGTCAATGACCGTATCGTCGAAGAGGCTCGTCGCGAACACATCTGGTTGAACGTCGTTGACGATCCGGCACGCTCGGACTTCTATTTCACCGCCGTGCACCGCGACGGTGACGTCGTGGTGTCGGTCTCGACCGAAGGAGCGTCGCCGGCGCTGGCCCAAGAACTTCGTTCGATCATCGCCGAGCGACTACCAGACAATCTGGGCGACGTCGCCCAACAGTTGCGCCGAGAGCGCGCCGAGTTGCACGCCGAAGGTTCGAGCACTGAAGGCCTCGACTGGCGACCCCGGATACGCGAGTTGCTGGGCGGCATCGAATTCTCGCGCGGAAGAGCGCCTCGCTAGAGTCCAAGAGTTAGACGTCACTGAGGAGGTCGCATGGCGGATCGAGTTCTCGTGACGGGCGCCACCGGCTTCATCGCGCAGCACTGCCTGCTGCAACTGCTCGAGGCCGGCTACCAGGTTCGCGGTACGGCGCGCTCGGCGAATCGCACCACCGAGGTGGTCGCGATTCTCTCGCCGCATCTCAGCGACGACGCTCGAAGCCGACTGGGCACCCTCGACGTCGTGGCGGCCGATCTCACGAGCGACGACGGATGGACGAGTGCCGTCGAGGGATGTCGTTACGTGATGCACGTCGCCAGTCCCCTCCCTCGAGGGGTGGTGAAGGACGAGAACGAATTGATTGTTCCCGCACGCGACGGCGCGCTTCGAGTACTGCGCGCCGCGCACGAGGCCGGCGTCGAGCGCGTCGTGCTGACCTCGTCGCTCAGCGCCATCGTGTACGGCAACGACCGAACCAGAGTCTTCACCGAAGACGACTGGTCGAATCTCGACGGCCCGCGCATCGGTGCCTACGACAAGTCCAAGACCATCGCCGAACGGGCGGCGTGGGAGTACATGACCAGCGTCAAGGACACATCGTCGATGGAACTCGTGGTGATCAATCCCGGACTCGTACTCGGACCCCTGCTCTCCTCGGATTGGGGGACGTCGGGCGAGATGGTGAGGAGGATTCTCAGCCACCAGGTGCCGGCCATTCCGAACATCAATTTCGCCACGGTCGACGTTCGCGACGTCGCCAGCGCGCACCTCTTGGCGATGGTGAGTCCCGAGGCCGCCGGCCAGCGGTTCATCTGCGCCGAGGCTAATCACTCGATGATGGAGATCGCCCAGATTATGAAGGCTCGTTACAGCACGCGGGGATTCAAGATTCCGACGCGACCTCTGCCTTCGATCGCCATTCGGGTGATGGCGGTCTTCGATACGACGGTCCGACTGGCTCTGAACGATCTCGACTCGACGCAGGACGTCGACGGTACCAAGATCCGCACCGTCTTGAATTGGCAGCCGCGTGATCTCTTCGAGATGACGACGTCGATGGCCGATTCCATGATCGAATATGGCGTCGTTCGGGCCCAGGGGTAGACGCCGAGACCGAGGGCGCGACGTGGATCTCGGGAGACTCGATACCGACGAATACCGGGTCACAGTTTCAGAGCCGCAACCCTCATTAAGAAAACATCGTCGTCGCGCTAACAGGTAACTTTGGGCACTATGGCGCCGAGCAACGAGACCCCTCTCCTCGAACTCGAGCACGTTTCCGTTCACTTCGAAGGACTCCGGGCCTTGAATGACGTCTCGTTCGATGTCGCCTCGGGTGAGATCGTGGGACTGATCGGCCCTAACGGCGCCGGCAAGACAACCGCCTTCAACGTCGCCTGCGGATTCGTGAAGCCGTCGCAGGGACACGTCCACTATCCCCGCGCCGGCAAGTCGAATCTGCGACCGAATCAACTCGTCGGCGCCGGCGTGGCACGAACCCTCCAGGGCGTCGGACTGTTTCCCCATTGCAGCGTCCTCGAGAACGTCATGGCCGGCGGACACCTTCGACCCAACGGAGGTTTCGTCGCCAGTTTCTTTTCGTTGCCCAACGAAGTGCGTTCCGAGCGTGCACTACACCGTGACGCCCTCGCCATGTTGGAGCGCCTGAGGATCGCCGACATGGCCGCACGTCTCCCGTCGGCGATTCCCTACGGCATCGCGAAGAAGGTTTCAGTAGCCCGGGCTCTGATGAGCGCTCCGACGTTGCTGCTGTTGGATGAACCGGCCTCCGGCCTCGACGAAGCGGAACTCGACGACTTCGCGCAACTGATCGTGGAACTTCGAGCCACGATGGGGGTGCTGCTGGTCGAGCACGACATGGAGTTCGTGATGCCGTTGGTCGATCGATTGGTCGTACTCAACTTCGGTCAGGTGATCGCGCACGGCACCCCGGCCGACGTGCGCAAAGACGACGCCGTCATCGCCGCCTACCTCGGAGTCGACGAATGATCACGATCGAAGGTCTTACCGTCTCCTTCGGTGCGGTGCAAGCGTTGCGCAACGTCTCGCTGGTCGCCGAGACCGGGAAGATCACCGCCGTGCTTGGCGCGAACGGAGCGGGCAAGACGACGTTGCTGCGATCGATCAGCGGTCTGAAGGAGCCCAATACGGGGACCATCCACTTGGACGACCAGTCCCTGGTGCACAAGCGGACCGAGGACATCGCCCGTCTCGGCATCGGCCATGTGCCCGAGGGCCGCGGCGTCATCGGCGAGTTCACGGTGGAAGAGAATCTCCGTCTCGGCGCGATGATGGCCAAGGTCAATCTGTCCCAGGGCCTCGATGAGCAGTACGCACTGTTCCCGGTACTCGGCGAGCGACGAAAGCAACACGCCGCCAAGCTCTCCGGGGGCGAACGCCAGATGCTGGCGATGGCGCGAGCGCTCATCGCCCAACCGTCGGTCCTGTTGTTGGACGAACCTTCACTCGGTCTCGCTCCTCTGGTCACCCAGCAATTGATGCACACGATTCAATCGCTCTGTGAATCCAGTGACTTGACGGTGATCCTGGTCGAACAGAACGCCACGTCGGCCCTGCGTATCGCGCACCACGCCGTCGTGCTGCACGTCGGCAAGGTCGTGGCCAATGACACGGCGTCAGCGGTGTCGGCCGACGAGAATCTGCGTCAGTACTACCTCGGACTGGTGGAGTGATGGACCCGTTCCTCACGTCGCGCATCGTCACCGACGTCCTGGGCGGACTGACGAACGGCGTGACGTACGGATTGGTGGCACTCAGCTTGGTGCTGATTTGGCGCTCCACCGGCATCCTCAACTTCGCCCAGGGCGCGATGCCGATGTTCGCCACGTACCTGGGCTTCGCGCTGTTGTCGTACCACTTCGGCTACTGGCCGTGCGTCGTGGCCTGCGTCATCGCGGCTCTGCTCATCGGCGGACTGACCGAACGGCTGCTGGTTCACCGTCTCTACGGCAAACCGGAGATCAATCCGATCGTGGTCATGGTCGGTTTCCTCATCGTCCTCGAAGCGGTCGCGGCCGCCATCTGGTCCTCGACGCCGCGCAGTCTGCCTAGCCCGTTCTCCTCGATCCATTGGCAACTGGCCGGCAAGCCCTTCGCCCTGTCGCCTTTCATCGTCTACGAGTTCGCTACGGCGTTAGTGGTCATGGCGGCCGTCGCCGGGTTGTTCCGATTCACGAATCTGGGGCTCCAGCTTCGCGCGTCGGCGCTGGCCCCCGAGGTGTCGCGACTCCTCGGCGTGCGCGTCGGTCGGCTGCTCACGCTCGGCTGGATGCTCTCGACGGTGGTCGGCGTGATTACGACCATTCTGGTCTCGGCGAACTTTTTCTCCGGGCTCACACCCACGGTGATGGACGGCATCTTCGCCTACGGTTTCATCGCGGCGGCCATCGGAGGACTGGAGAGTCCCGTCGGCGCCATCGTGGCGGGCGTCTTGCTCGGCGTCGTCAATCAGTTCGTCACGGACTACGTGAACCAAGACTCCGTCATCATCATCGCGCTCGCCATCCTCGTCGTCTCGCTGATGATTCGTCCGAGTGGCGTCTTCACCAAGAGCACCCAGAGGCGCGTCTGATGAAGCTCGCCGCTACCAGTCGCCGAGTGGCCCTTGCTCTGGGCGTCGGCGTCGTCGCGACCGTCAGCGCTCTGGTGGGCACCTCGACATTGCGCGATGGCGTCGCGCTGAGTCTGGCCTTCGACCTGGCCTTCGCCTGCGGGACATTCCTCAGCTTGCCGGGGTTCAAATGGAGCCACCCCGTGGTCTTTCGAGCGGCGCTGACGCTGCTCGGGCTCGACGTGGCCATCGTCACTACCCGCTTTCTCGGCTCGAGCACGAACTTCAACTTGTCCACGGGCGCGGCCATGTCGATCGTGCTGCTCGGCCTGTCGTTCTTGACCGGCGCCTCGGGACAGATCTCCTTGGGCAACGGCGCCTTCATGGGCGTCGGCGCCTTCGCGATGGCAATCTGGGCCAACCATCACGCCACCACGCCCATCGTGCTCACGCTGGTGATCGCCGTGGCCTGTGGCGCATTGGTGGGACTGCTGCTCGGACTCCCGGCGACCCGGCTTCGCGGTCCCTATCTCGCGGGTATGACCCTGGCCTTCGCGGTTTCCTTCACTTTCATCCTCAGTACCTTCAGCTCCTGGACCGGCGGCGACTCCGGTTTGCAGTTGCCGACCGCGGCAGTGGCCCCGCGCTGGCTCGACGGGTTCTTCCACGCCGGCACGTCGCCCCTCATCACCACGACGCTCTACCTCACCGACCTTTCGATCGTCGTCGCGGGCGTCGCCTTCTTCTTCATGGCGAATCTCTTTGCGAGTCGCACCGGACGCTCGATGCGACTCATTCGCGACAACGACGTCGCGGCCGAACTGGTCGGCGTGTCGCTGCCGCGCACGCGCGTGGTCGCTTTCATCGTGTCCTCGGCCTACGCCGCGCTGGGCGGCGCGCTGCTCACGCTCATCGACAACTCCGTGTCACCACAGACGTACTCCTTCGCTCTCTCGGTGACCATTCTGTCGCTCATCGTGATCGGCGGTATTGGCACGATCTCGGGCGCCGTGATCGGGGGCATCATCTACGCCTTCTCGACGAACGTCATCTCGTGGATCACGACGCAGACCGGCCTCAACCCCCAAGGAAACGTCGCCAGCCAGCTCAACGGGATCATCTTCGGAGGCCTATTGATCCTGACGATGTTGTTCGCGCCATTCGGAATTGCCGGCGCCGCTCGCCTTCTCTGGCACCGGGTCCGCTCTCGAACGTCGGGGTGACTTGAAACGACCATTCGTGACGCCTACGCTCACGCCATAAGAGTTCAACATCAGGGGAGATAAAGAAGATGGTTAAAACCAAGACACGTCGCGTGACGATTACCGGCACGGCGATGTTGTTGTGCCTAGGCCTCATCACCGCCGGCAGTTCCATCGTCAGTGCCGGTGCGGCGACTAAGAAAGTTCCGGGTGTCACTGCGCACCAGATCACGATCGGCGCGACCGAGCCGGTGACGGGCATCGCGTCCTCGGGCTACAACCAGGTCGCCAAGGCGGCCAACGCCGTCTTCAAGTACGTGAACAGCCGCGGCGGCGTCTTCGGGCGCAAGATCAGGTACGTCATAAAGGACGACTGCTACGGCACGCCGGGCTTCGGTTGCACCGGTGTCCCGAGTACCGTCACCCAGACTCACGCGCTGCTCGGCATTCCCGTTTTCGCGACGGTCGGCTCGCTCGGAACACCTACCCAGGACTCCGTTCGATCGCTGCTCCGTGGCGACCAGGTGCCCCAGTTGTTCGTGGCCTCGGGTTCTAGGGACTGGAACAACCCCCACACGTACCCGGGTCTTTTCGGGTGGCAGCCCAGTTACAACGAGGAGAGCAAGATCTTCGCGAAGTACATCAAGGCCACCTTC
>Ga0208586_1000041_pt1 | contig 47950 bp, 46 predicted proteins | sample NGESurshal072012_6_FD_184471 | JGI IMG/M metagenome (GOLD analysis project Ga0208586, IMG submission 184471) | Arctic peat soil microbial communities from Barrow, Alaska - NGEE Surface sample 53-3 shallow-072012 (SPAdes) | ecosystem: Environmental > Terrestrial > Soil > Wetlands > Peat ... | reverse complement strand
ACTCGCCCCGCTTCTGGGCCCTGGTAGAGCTTCGCTGCCCAGGATGGCGCGCCCAGCGCGACTGGTTGCGACGCTACGGGGCGACTTTGGTGTTGTAGTGAGGTGTGGAGGGGTTGAGGTTGTTATTCAATTTTCAGTGAATTTACTATAGTATATATAAAACGTAAATACTATCGACAATTCCACAAAGTCTATATGCACACCTCAGCTCGCCCGATACCGGTGACTTCTCGGCTCGCGGTCCCAGCTGTTCAGCGTCGGTCGATCGGGACGTAGTCCCGATCGCGCTCGCCCGTGTAGATCTGGCGCGGACGAGCGATCTTCTGCTCTGAGTCCTGCACCATCTCAAGCCACTGCGCGATCCAACCGCTGGTGCGCCCGATCGCAAACATGACGGGGAACATCGCCACCGGCAGGCCCAGGGCCTCGTAGATCAAGCCGGAGTAGAAGTCCACGTTGGGGTACAGCTTGCGTGAAGTGAAATAGTCGTCGTCGAGCGCCCGCTTCTCCAGCTCGGTCGCGATGTCGAGCAGGGGGCTGGTACCGCGCACCTCGAAGACTGCGTCGAGGTGCTTCTTGATGATGCGCGCGCGAGGGTCGTAGTTCTTGTAGACGCGGTGGCCGAAGCCCATCAGGCGCTCGTTGCCGGCCTTCACACTCTCCAGGAAGTCGGGGATGTTGCGCGGCGAGGAGATCCTGCGCAGCATTCGCAAAGCTTGCTCGTTGGCGCCTCCGTGCAAGGGCCCGTACAGCGCCGCCACACCCCCGGCCACGGCCGAGTAAGGGTCCACTTGGGTTGAGCCGATCGAGCGGACTGCGCTCGTCGAAGCGTTCTGTTCGTGGTCGGCGTGCAGGATAAAGAGCACGTCCAGTGCCTTTTCCAAGCGAGGATCGGGCTGATACTTCAGCTCGGTCATCTTGTACATCATCCCCAGGAAGTTGCCGGCGTAGGCGAGGTCGTTGTCGGGGTAGACGTAGGGCTGGCCCATGTTGTGCCTGAACGCGAACGCAGCCAAGGTCGGCATCTTCGCCAGGAGGCGGATGATCTGGATCGCGCGGACCTGCTCGTCGTGGATCTTGTTGGCGTCCGGGTAGAAGGTCGAGAGCGCGCCCACCGAGGCGACCAGCATTCCCATCGGGTTGGCGTCGTAGCGGAAGCCCTGCATGAAATCCTTGACGTTCTCGTGCACGAACGTGTGGATCGTGATCTCATAGATCCAGTCGTCGAGCTGCTTCTGGGTGGGCAGCGAGCCGTTGATCAGCAGGTAGGCCACCTCCAGGTAGCTGGAGTGCTCGCACAGCTGCTCGATCGAATAGCCCCGATGCTGCAGGACGCCGGCCTCGCCGTGGATGTAGGTGATCGCGCTGCGACAGGAGGCCGTGTTTGTGTAGGCCGGGTCATAGGCCATCAAGCCGAAGTCCTCATCGCTCGTCTTGATCTGGCGCAGGTCCATCGCTCTGACGGTGCCGTCGCTCACCGGCAGCTCGTAGGTCTTGCCGGTGCGGTTGTCGGTGACGGTCAGCGTCTGCTCGCTCATCGCGCCCTGATTCTTACAGGGTCAGGCAGCGTTGCGTGTCAACGTTGCGCAAAACGGCTTCGCGCCACGACCGTGCGCACGCGTGCGGGCGGCAACAGCGGTGCGTCCCCGTGCGGTCCCCGGCGCGGGGAGCGCGGCAGGCGGGCGCGGGGGTGGGTCGGCCTCACGGGACCCAGTGGGCCTTTTATCGGCCCGATGCCCCCGTCCTGGTCGGTGGTCTCATCCGTTGCTCGCACGGCCCAGCGCACGATCAAGAAGAGCGCCACGATCGGGATCTTGAGGATCACCATCAGCCAGATGAAAGTCCAGGCATCCACTCCTGATTGATCGTATACCCGCGAGATGGTGCACACAACCCGCTGATCCGGGGAGAGGGCCGCTGCGAAGAACCCCCAGCGACGCACCAGCCGGACCGGTGTCATCGCAAATTCGGTACTTCGAGAATGTGAGGACACATGACTACGCAAGCAAGCACCCTCGATCGCACAGGTCGCTCTCTGGATCACACGGACAGCGCTCTGGACTGCGCCCAGTCCGCTGCCGGGCTGAGCCGATCGCAGTTCCTGCGCAACGGCGCCAAGGGCGGCATCGCTCTGGTGGCCGGAGGCGCCATGCTCGGCCAGGTCACGGGCATCTCCTTCGCGGCGTCGGGCGGCGTCAGCGACAACTCGACCCTGCAGGCCGCCTATGCGGCCGAGAGCCTCGCGGTGTTCGTGTACTCGGCGATCATCAAGAACTTCCACTCCTTCAAGCACCCCAAGCTCGAAGACCTCGATTACTTCAAGGCGGCGCTCAAGAACGAGCAGGACCACAAGGCCCTCCTCGGAAAAGCGCTCGGCTCGAAGACCCCCACGGGCCTGGAACTGAAGATCCCCCCGAGCGCCCTGACAAGCGGGCATGCGCTGCTGAAGACGGGGGTCGCTCTGGAGACCGCCTTCGTCCAGACTTACCTGGGCGCTGTGGAAACGCTCAGCTCCGCCGAATTGAGGGTGATCGCGGCGAAGGTGGCGACCAACGAGGCCAGTCACCTCAGCTTCATCACCGACCAATTCAACGGCAACGCGGTGCTGCCGTCGCTGCCCGCCACAGGCACGGTCCCCGACGCCGCCAAAGCGCTCTCGCCATTCATCCCCAACCTCGTACCGCGTTTGGAAGCGGCCGGATTCCCGAACGCGTAAAGCGGCACGGATGCCGTGCGGAGGCGCTCCCGGCCGGAGCGTCTCCGCATTTAGTCTCCAGATTCCCGTGCCCCGTGGACCAGGTTCTCGAAGCCGAGCCCTCGAGGTCGGCCGCCGCCAGAACGTTCAGCCGCGCAGCGTCAAGGGCGCGCCGGAGAACTGGGTGATCGCGCGCAGCTCCTCCACACGGGCGTGAATCTCATCGCCGGTCAGGCGTTCCACCCGCTCGGTGCCGAACTCCTCCACGTTGAAGGAGGCGAGCGCGGTGCCGTGGGCCATCGCGCGGCGCAAGAGCTCGTCTGAGAGCGGCTCGTCGGGATGGGCGGCGATATAGCCGACGAAGCCCCCGGCGAACGTGTCGCCGGCGCCGGTCGGGTCGATCACGCTCTCCATCGGGTAGGCGGGCAGCGCGAAGAAGCCGTCGGTGGTAACGAGCGCCGCGCCGTACTCGCCTTGCTTGGCCACGACGACGCTAGGCCCACCTCCCGGGGAACTCGCATGCCCGTCCGCGGCGGGGGCCTCGCTCGACGCCTCGCGCCAGGAAAGAATCTCCCGCGCGGCCGAGACCAGGTTCGGCTTGCCCGTCAGCTGGCGCAGCTCGGCGTCGTTGAGGATCAGGCAGTCCACTCCCCGAATCGCCTCAAGCAGCGCGTCGCGGGCGATGTCGATCCACAGGTTCATCGAGTCGAGCGCCACGAAGCGCGCTTCGGGTAGCTGGGCGCGAACCTCGCTCTGCAAGTCGGGCTGGATGTTGGCCAGGAATAGGACCTCGCTCGCGCGCGAGCCGGCCGACAGCTTCGGCTGGAAGCCCTCGAACACCCCCAGCTCGGTGGCGAGCGTCTCGCGCGAGTTCAGGTCCCATCCGTACTCGCCCCTCCAGAAGAACGTCTTGCCGCCGGCAATGCGCTCGATGTCGGACACGTCCACGCCACGCCGGCGCAACACGTCCAGCTCGCCCTCCCCGAAATCCTCGCCGACCGGACCGACCACGCGCACCTCCTCGAAGAAGGAGGCGGCCAGGGCGAAATGCACGGCGGCGCCGCCGAGCATCCGCTCGCGCTCCCCGAACGGGGTCTTGACGGCGTCATAGGCGATCGATCCGACAACGGTTATTGGCATGGGGCGGACCTTATAGCCTGAGCCCCGATGCGCGCCATCCAGATCACCGAGTTCGGCGGGCCCGAGGTGCTCGAGCTGGTCGACCTGCCGACGCCCGAGCCGGGGCCGGAGGAGGTCCTGATCGAAGTCAGCCGTGCCGGTGTCAATTTCGCGGACACCCATACCCGCGACAACTCCTACGTGCGCAAGGCCACCTTGCCGCTCGTGCCGGGCGGCGAGGTTGCGGGCATCGTCGTCTCGGCGCCGGCCGGCAGCGGGCTGAGCGAGGGTGAGCGCGTGGTCGCGCTCACCGGGCTGGGCGGCTATGCCCAGTATGCGATCGCGCCCCAGGCCCACACGTTCGCGGTGCCCGAGGGCATCGACGACGGCACCGCTCTGGCCTTGATCATCCAGGGCACGACCGCATGGCACCTGTATCGAACGGCCGCGCGCGTGGCCGGGGGCGAGAGCGTGGTCGTGCATTCCGCGGCCGGGGGCGTCGGCTCGCTCGCGGTCCAGCTGGGGCGCCCGCTCGGAGCAGGGCGCGTGATCGCTGTGGCTTCCAGCGCCGAGAAGCGCGACTTTGCCCTCGAACTTGGCGCCGACGTGGCGATCGACGCTGACCCCGAGGGCCTGACCGAGCGACTGGTCGAGGCCAACGGCGGACGCGAGGTGGACGTGGTGTTCGACATGACCGGCGGGGAGACTTTCGAGCGCTCCTATCGAGCGTTGTCTCATTTCGGGCGGATCGTCGTGTGCGGGATCTCCTCGCGCGAACCGAACCGCATCTCAAGCGGATCGCTCTTGCGCCACTCGCGCTCGCTGGTGGGCTTCTACCTGTTTCACTGCCTGGAGCGTCCCGGCATGTTCGCCGAAGCCCTGAGCGACCTGTTCGCTCGTGTGGCGGGCGGCGAAGTGAAGGCCCGCGTGGGCGCCACCTACCCCTTGGAGCGAGCGGCCGAGGCGCATGTGGAGATGGGGGAGCGGCGCACGACCGGCAAGGTCCTGCTCGACCCCACCACTTGACGCGCCCGCCCGAATCCCCAAATCGGGACCCGCGGGGCGGCTTGGGAACGCCCCATGCGCGGCCGAAGCCTCCAAGCACGTAAGCTCCTCCGCGATGACCAAGACGTTTGCCGAGCTCGGGCTCACCGAGCAGACCCTCAAGGCCCTGCGCGATGTGGGCTACGAGTCGCCCTCGCCGATCCAGGAACAGGCGATCCCGCCCCTGCTCGAAGGGCGCGACGTGATCGGCCAAGCCCAGACCGGCACCGGCAAGACGGCAGCCTTTGGCCTGCCGATCGTGCAGTACATCGACCCCACCGAGCACGAGGTCCAGGCGCTTGTGCTGACACCGACACGCGAGCTCTGCATCCAGGTAACCCAGGCCCTGCGCGCCTATGGCGCCCAGGCCGGCGTGGATGTGGTGGCGGTCTTCGGCGGCGCCCCGATTCGCACCCAGCAGGCCCAGTTGAGGGCAGGCGGACACATCGTCGTGGGCACCGTGGGTCGTGTGCTCGACCTGATCTCTCGCAACTCGATCGTGTTGCACGATTGTCGCTTCGTGGTGCTCGACGAGGCGGATGAGATGCTCGATCTGGGCTTCTTGGAGGACGTCGAGAAGATCCTCTCGCTCACCCCCTCCGGCCGCCAGACCGCTCTTTTCAGCGCGACCATGCCCCCGCCGATCCGCAAGCTGGCGGACAAGTACATGTACGACCCGGAGATCATCCAGGTCAAGGCCACCACGCTCACGATCGACACGGTCGCCCAATTCCAGCTCCCGGTGGAGACGCGCGACAAGGCCACCAAGCTGGTCGAGGTTTTGCGCGCCGAGAAGCCGGAGCAGGCAATTGTGTTCGTACGCACCAAGATCCGCTGCGACCAGCTGTTCCGCACTTTGCGCGACGGCGGCATGAACGTGAGGGCCCTGCACGGAGACATGTCCCAGGGCTCGCGCGACGGTGTGATGCTCGCCTTCAAGGGTGGGCGTGTGCCGATCCTCGTCGCCACCGACGTGGCCGCGCGCGGCCTTGACATCTCGACGGTCACGCACGTGGTCAACTACGACGTGCCCACCTCACCCGACACCTATGTGCACCGGATCGGGCGCACCGGCCGCGTGGGACGTTCGGGAAGGGCGATCACTTTCGTGGAGTCGCGCCAGAAGCGTGAGCTTGAGGCGATCGAGCGTCACATCGGCACCGAGATCGCCGCCTGGTCCAAGGATGCTCAGGCGGCCCCGACGCCGGTCTCCGAGCGTCCCCGGCGCCATTCCAAGCCGCGGATCTCGCGCGAGCCCAGCGAGCCGTCGGTCAAGTTGGTGCTGGGTGGTGGGCGCTCGGCGGGCCTGAAGGTGGCGGACATCGTCGGCGCGGTCACCTCGGCGGCCGGCCTTGACGGCGAGGCGGTCAAAGATGTGAACGTGCTCGAGCGCTTCTCTTTCCTGTCGGTTCCCGCTTCTGAGGCCGATCGTGTGATCGAGGCTTTGGACGGCCGCGAGCTGGGCGGCCGCGAGCTGCGCCTAGAGCGCGTGTAGAAGGGCTCGGGTGGTGAAGAGGCGGGTCATCGAAGCGGGCCATCGAGGCGGTAATCGAAGCGGGCCGGGCGTGGAGAGTGCGAAAGATAGTTTGGGGGGTGCGAGGCTCTTTTTGTGGAATTTACAAAAGTATCTACAAAAAGTATAGACGTTAGTGAATTTGATGAAAAGTACATATCCCGACGCATCCACCCGAACGAGGGCCACAGGCCGTTAGAACCAGAGGAGGTTTCCGAGATGTCAACCGCAACGATGCAGACCACAGAGGGCACGATCGTCTTCGAGCTGTTCGACGAGGACGCGCCCAAGACCGTCGAGAACTTCCGCAAACTGGCCGCCGACGGCTTCTACGACGGGCTCAACTTCCACCGCATCATCAGCGACTTCATGATCCAGGGCGGCTGCCCCCAGGGCACCGGCACCGGCGGGCCCGGCTACACCTTCGAGGACGAGATCAATTCGCACAAGATCGTGCGCGGCGCGCTCGCGATGGCCAACGCCGGCCCCAACACCAATGGCTCCCAGTTCTTCATCGTCACAGCCAAGTCGTGTCCGTGGTTGGACGGAAAGCACACCGTCTTCGGTGAGGTCCAGAGCGGCATGGATGTCGTGGACAAGCTCGAAGGCGTGCCGACCGACGGTGGGGATAAACCGGTCGAGCCGGTGGGCATCGCCTCCATCGATTTCTCTGAGTAGGAAGACCAGGCCGCATGCGGCCTGGTCCCGGAGGGTGCATGCACCCTCCGGCCAGTCGGTGCATGCACCGACTGGAACAAAAGATGAAGATCTGACTGGCCACACGGCCAATCGGGTGTAGCCTTCTCTGCTAAGAGCGAAACGAGGCAGGGAGATCAGCGAGATGGCCACGGTCGAACAGCAGGTAACGCCGCATACCCACAATGGGACCAACGGAGCGACGCCATCCGGCGCGGACATCTCCGTCGAGAACCCCGCCACGGGCGGGATCGCGGGCAGCGTCCCAGACCTCGACGCGAGCGCGGTCGCCGCGATGGCCAAGCGCGCCCGCGCCGCCCAGCCGCAGTGGGAGGCGTTTGGCTTCGAGGGCCGTGCGCGCATCCTCTCGCGCGCCCAGAAGTGGTTGATCGACAACTCCCAGCGCGTGATCGACACGATCGTCTCGGAGACCGGCAAGACCTACGAGGACGCCCAGTTCGCCGAGATCGCCTACGCGGCGAACGCGTTCGGCTTCTGGGCCAAGGAGGCCCCGAATTATCTGGAGGACGAGCGCATCAAATCGGCCCAGATCCTGCTCAAGGGCAAGAAGCTGATCCTGCGCTACCGCCCGCTCGGCCTGATCGGCGTGATCGGTCCTTGGAACTATCCGCTGACGAACTCTTTCGGCGACTGCATCCCCGCCCTGGCGGCCGGCAACAGCGTGATCCTCAAGCCGTCCGAGGTGACGCCGCTCACTTCCCTCGTGCTGGCCGAGGGTCTGCGCGAGTGCGGGCTGCCCGACGGTGTCTTCCAGGTGGCCACGGGGCGTGGCGGCACCGGAGCCGCGCTGATCGAGCAGGTCGACATGATCATGTTCACGGGCTCCACACGCACGGGCCGCAAGGTCGCCGCGGCCGCCGCCGAGCGCTTGATCCCCTGCTCCCTGGAGCTGGGCGGCAAGGACCCGATGATCGTGCTCTCCGACGCCGACTTGGAGCGCGCCGCCAACACGGCCGTCTACTACTCGATGCAGAACGCCGGCCAGACCTGCATCTCGATCGAGCGCGTCTACGTCGAGGCCCCCGTCTACGACGAGTTCGTCGGCAAGGTCACAGAGAAGATGCGCAAGCTGCGGGTCGGCGCACCAAATGGCCCGGGCTCTGTAGATGTCGGCGCGATCACCTTTCCGCCGCAGATGGACACGATCTCAGAGCACGTCACCGACGCGGTCGACAAGGGCGCGCGCGTGCTCGTCGGCGGCAAAGCGGTCGAGAACGTGAGCGGCCGCTTCTATGAGCCGACATTGCTCGTGGACGTGGACCACACGATGAAGATCATGACCGAGGAGACGTTCGGGCCGACCCTGCCGATCATGAAGGTCGCGGACGCCGACGAGGGCGTGCGCCTGGCCAACGAGTCGCCATATGGCCTGGGGGCATCGGTGTTTTCGCGCGACGTAGAGCGAGGCGAGGCGATCGCCCGACGTCTGGAAGCGGGTGCGGCCAACGTCAACGACGCGATCGTCAACTACACGGCTTTGGAGCTGCCGATGGGCGGAGCAAAGGCCTCGGGCATCGGCTCCCGCCACGGCGCCGGCGGCATTCGCAAGTACTGCTCCCAGCAGGCGATCGTGATCACGCCAAAGCTGGCGCTCAAGCGCGAGGTGCACATGTTCCCCTACAAGCCCCGCACCACGCGCATAATCTCGCGCCTGTTCAAGGTGCTGTATGGGCGGGGCAAGCGGGAATAGTCGTATTGGGGGCGAAGCAGTGGGAACCGGGAGCGGGGAGCAGGGGGGCGAAGCAGTGGGAACCGCAAGCGGGGAGCAGTTGTATTAACCTTTTTCAAAAGTACGATGGTATAAACAAAACGTAAATACTATCGACAATTGCAAAAAGAGATACACAACGTGCACCCCGGCGGCGGCCCTATAGCTCAGGCGCCGAGCCTCAGGCGCCGAGCGGCACTCCCAGCAATGTTTCCAGCTCGGGAATCGTGGTCTCGGCGCTGGTGTGATGCACCGTGGCCATGCCCAGCTCCTGCGCAGGCGTCAGGTTGAAAGGCAGGTCGTCGACGAACACGCACAGCTCGGCGGCCAGCCCGGCGCGCTCGGCTCCGAGTTCGTACATGCGCTTGGCCGGCTTGCGCGTTTTCTCGACTCCTGAGATGACGACGCCGTCGAATAGTTCGTCGAACAGGTCGTGCGGGTAGCGGTGCACGCCCCACGAGTTGGAGACGAGCGCCGTGCGAATGCCTGCTTCGCGCGCCAACCTGACCGCGTCGACCATCGCCGTGTCCGGCTGCACCCCGGCGAAGAGCCCGTCGATCAGGCCGTCTGAGTCCACGCCGAGCAGCTCGGCGAAGCTCTCCTCGAATTCGCCCTCTTCGATCGCCCCCTTCTCCAGGGAGATCAACAGCTCGCGAAACTGGGGATCGGCGCCGAAGCGCTTGCCCAGCTCGGCCGGATCGATCTCCATGCGCACGCAGTACTCGTGGAAGGAGGTGAACAGGTTGGTCGTCAAGACCCCGCCCCAGTCGATCAGCAGCCCGGTGCGGCCGTTGTCAGTCACCGAAAGCCACCGCCTCAGCCTGGCGGGCCAGTTCGAGCACGCCCTCGCCGAACTGCTTCAGGTACGGATCGTCGGTCGTGCCGGCCACCGCGCGCTTGTAGTTGCCCTCCATGAAGACGATCGACTTCCAGATCGCGAGCGTCGTGTACCAGCGCAGGTCCTTCATCGAGCGTCCTGAGGCCTCCTCGTAGCGTGCGATCAGCTCCGCGCGGGTCGAGAACCCCTCGGCGCGGGTGACCTTCCCGAGATGCTCGCGCAGCCCCCCTTCGGGATCGTATGCCTCGGTCCAGAACATGCACAGGTAGCCGAGGTCGGCGAGCGGGTCTCCGATCGTGGCCATCTCCCAATCGAACACCGCCACCAGCGTGGCCGGAGCTTCGGCCACGAACATGGTGTTGCCCAGGCGATAGTCGCCGTGCACGATCGTGGCGGGGCCCGACTCCGGCCTGTGCTCGGCCAACCACGCGCCGACCCGCTCGACGGCGGGGATCTCGCGTGTCTTGTTGAGCTCCCACAGCCCGCCGAAGCGCCTCAGCTGGCGGTCGAGGTAGCCAACGGGCTTGCCGAAGCCCTCCAAGCCCGCGGCGCGCCAGTCCACGTTATGGATCTCCACGAGCGCGTCGATCAGCTCCTCGCCGATCCGCTTGCGCTGCTCGGGCGTGTCCAGGGCCGGCGGCGTCTCCCACACGATCACCTCGCCCGGCACCCGCTCCATCACATAGAAAGGGCAGCCGATCAGCTCTTCGTCATCGCATACGGCAAGCACCTTGGGCACGCGCGCGGGGGTGCTCTCCAGGGCCCGCAACAGGCGCGCCTCGCGCAGCACATCGTGCGCACTGGGCGGCAAGGGGGGGCGTGGCGGGCGGCGCAGCACCAGCTCGGGGTGGGTGGGGTTTGAATCCCGCTCGATCAGGTAGGTGACGTTGGAATGCCCGTCGCCGATCGGCTGCACCCGGATCTCGCCGACGCCTAGACCATGCTCCTCCAGGAAGCTGCGCAAGGGCTCCAAAACCAGCAGGGGCGGGCGTGCGTCGGGGCTAACGTCCGCGTGGCGCTCGACAATGTCATCCGGTGCGACTGCTGCACTCATCGGCTCGCACGGTACACCGACCGCAACCTTCCCCGCTTCGTCGTGTCTCAACGATCCATGTTCAGAATCCGAATGCTCCTACCGCTAACGCTCGCGTGCCTCGCTTTGGGGGCGATCGGGGCGCCTGCAGGCATGGCGTCGCACACGCAGACCCTGTTCTTCGAGGCTCCCCGCGACCTGGTGGCGGTGAGCCCGGCCACCCAAGCCAAAACGCTCGCCCAGCTGCAGACGCTTGGCGTCAAAGCGCTGCGCGTGGAGCTTGCGTGGGGCGATGTGGCGCCCGGCGAGCACAGCACCAAAAAGCCCAGCTTCGAAGCGACCAACCCCGCCAGCTACAACTGGAGCGCATACGACGAACTGCTGTTCGCGGCCAAGCGCCTGAACTGGTCGGTGCTGCTGACGGTGACCTCGCCGGTCCCGGAGTGGGCCACCGCGGGACACGACGACAAGAAGCTGGTCACTCGCCCGGACGACAAAGACTTCAAAGAATTCATGACGGCCGTGGCCTTGCACTATGCGGGCATGGTGTCCCTCTATGCGATCTGGAACGAGCCCAACCACCCCCAGTTTCTGCAGCCCCAGTTCAGTCCCAAAGGCACGCCCGAATCGCCGCGCATCTATCGCGGTCTGTTCCAGGCCGGCTATGAAGGTCTGCGCGCCGCGGGGATCGCCAAACCGAAGGTGTTGATGGGGGAAACGGCTCCGGTCGGGTACGACACGTTGAGCCGCAGCGAAATACGCAAAGAAGGCGCCGCAGCGCTGCTGCACCCGGTGGCGCCCCTGGCCTTCCTGCGCGAAGCGCTGTGCCTGAACTCGAAATATCGCAAGGCCGGGACCTGCGAAACGTTGCCGGTGTACGGCTATGCCCATCACGCTTACACGGTCGGCAGCCCCTACTATCGTCCGTCCCAGCCGGACGACGTGACGATCGGCGTGCTCTCGCGGCTCTCCCAAGCGCTTGCGAAGGCCGAAAGCGCGCACGCGATCCCGCGGCACGTGCCGATCTATTTGACCGAGTTCGGGATCCAGAGCAAGCCGAGCATCCTCGGCGTATCGACTGCCAAGCAGGCCGAATACGACGCGATGGCCGAGAAGATCGCGTGGTCGAACTCGCGCGTGGCCGCCTTCTCGCAATACCTGTTGCGCGACGATCCGCTCGGCGGCCTGCCCGGCTCGGGTGTGCACGGCGGCGTGATCGGCTTCCAGACGGGCCTTGAGACGGTAAACGGCGCGCGCAAGCCGCTCTACTACGGCTTCCCGGTGCCACTCGTCGTCGCCAAGCAGGGACACGGCTTTTCGCTGTGGGGCATGGTGCGGCCGAGCGCCGGCGCGACCAAGCTGAAGGTCATGGTCGAGCCGAGGGGGTCGAAAAGCTATCGGACCTTGAAGGTGGTGCAGACCGACTCGCTGGGCTACTGGTCTTTGAAATCCTCGGTCCAAGGCTCGCGCTGGCGCGTGAGCTGGCGCAGCCCCGCAGGCGTGGCCTACAACGGCCCCCCAATCGGAGCGAATTGAACCGGTGAGGCGGCCGGTATCGCCCTACGATTGGGGCGATGCCGGAGCTGCCCGAGGTCGAGATAACCGCACGTAGGCTGGACGAGGCGTTGAAGGGTGCTGAGATCGTCTCTGCGCTCGCGCCTGGGGTGAAGGTGATGCGCACATTCGACCCGCCCCTGTCTGCGCTTGAGGGGCAGCGGATCGAGAAGGTGGGGAGGCGCGGCAAGCACTTCGTGGTCGAGGTCTCCGGCGGCCTTGTGCTCTTGATCCATCTGATGTCGGCCGGGCGCCTGCAGCTGTACGACCGTCGTGCCGGGCCCAAGGACAGGACCTCGCGTCTGCTCGTGAGGGTGCTGCTGGGAGAGGGGGGAGGGGAGGGTCGTGCCCCCGAGAGTCCCGATACCGACGGCGCCGGGCGAGAGCGCGAGTTGAGGCTGCGCGAGTTCGGATCCAAGCAGGCCGCCTGGGTGAAGCTGCTGCGCCGCGAGGATTTGGAGGCCGACGAGCAGATCGCCAAGCTCGGTCCCGAGGCATGGCCACAGCCGCCGTCCCTCGCCGAGGTGCTCGGCGCCCCCCGTCCCCTGCACGCGGCCTTGCGCGACCAGCACGTGTTGGCGGGCATCGGGCGCTCGTGGGTCGATGAGATCCTGTGGCAGGCCCAGCTGTCGCCGTTCAAGCGCTCGGGCGACCTGAGCGAGCAGGAGACGCTTGTCCTGGAGCGCTCGATTGCGGAGACGTTGGGCGGGGCGATCGACCACTACGAGCAGGTCGTGCGGCTGCCGATCCCCGACAAGCTGCCGATGCCCCTGAGGGTGCACCGCCACGAGGGCGAGCCCTGCCCGCGCTGCGGCACAAAGCTCGAGGCGGTGCACTTCGAGGACTACACGATCGCCTACTGTCCGTCCTGTCAGACCGGGGGTCGCACGCTGAAGGACAGGCGCATGTCACGCCTGTTGAAGTGAGCGTCGTCGCTCGCGGCGCTCGACCGCTCGGGCCAGCAGGACGCTGCCCTCGAACAGCAGATACAGGGGGACCGTCTCCAACAGAAGCGTGATTGCGTCGCCCGGGATGAACGCGGCGATCACCGCGCAGGCAAGGATCGCGTAGCGGCGGTTGTGGGCGAGCTGGGCCGGCGTGACGATTCCCGCTCGGGTGGCGGCCAGAATGGCGACGGGGACCTGAAAGATCAAGCCCATCGCCAACAGGACGACCGCCACGAAGTGGTAGTACTGGCTGGCCTGCACCAGCACGTTGAACTGGCCGCTGTTGAAGTTCTGAAAGAAGCGCACCGCGGCCGGCAAAACCACGAAGTAGCCGAACAGCACCCCGATCGAGAACAGCAGCGGGATGGCGAGGACAAGTGGTGTGGTGACTCGCCGCTGCTCGGGGCTGAACGCGGGCAAGAGGAAGCCGTACAGCTCGTACAGCAATACCGGCAGCGCCAGGATGAAAGCGAACATCAAAGCCACACCAATCGTGGTGTTGAAAGGCTCCCCGATACCCAGGGTCACGGGCTTGTCTCCGCTGGGGGGCACCGAGAGCCGCGCGATGTCGCCGCGCAGATGTGACGGCACGCTTCGAATCGAGGCGCGCGTGGCCGGGCTGGCGCCGCTACCGGGACGCTCCAAGGCGACCACCACCGTGGCCAGCTGGGCGGCGACGTCGCGGGCGTTCTTCTGCACGGTGTAGGTCGCCCCGAGCGGGCCATTGCCGGCCTTGACCTGCTTCTGGGTTTGATGGGCGAGCGGCGCGTTGATGACTTCGAGCAGCACATGGTTCTGCCACATGCACAAGCCGAACGCCAGAGCCAGCGCCACGATCGAGACGATCAGGCGGGTCCGCAACTCGGTCAAATGCTCGACCAAGCTGAGTCGCTCCTGATAGCCGACGCTACCTACCGCAACCGCCATGGTGGCTGCCTCAGGCCTTGTCTTGTGTTCGATCGACCTCGACCGCTCGGAGTGGCTCGGGATGGGCGCTCTCGCCGCCGCCGATGGCGTCCTTGAAGCCGCGTAGACCGGTACCCAGCGAATGGCCCATCTCAGGCAGTCGCTTGGCTCCGAATACGAGCAGCAGGACGATCAGCAGAAATGCGATGTGGATTGGATTGTCGAGACCCATCATGGTGGCTCCTCTGGTTGGCGTGGTAGGTCCTCTTCGCAACGCAGTCCCAGGTGGATCACGGCCCGCTGCGAGACTGACCGTCCATGCCGCTGATCCAGCGGGCGTATTGCCGCGAACAGTCCCTACATGCAAAAGCCCGAGCTTCGATAGATGTCCAGATCCAAACGCCAGATCGACCTGTCGCCCGCGAAGCTGCGCAAGCTCGCCGACGAGGAGCTGATGGAGCTTGTGTCCCATAACGAGGCGGCCGCCTTCGAGATCGTGCTCGAGCGCCACATCGACGCCGCCTTCTCGCTGGCCTATCGCATGATCGGGCGCAGGACGCTCGCCGAGGACGTCGTCCAAGAAGCGATGCTTTCGCTGTGGCGCACGGGTGCGCGCTATGAGCGCTCGCGTGGGAGCGTGCGCAACTGGGTGCTCGGGATCGCCCACCACCGAGCCGTCGACGCGTTGCGCCGCGACGGAGTGCGCACCAGCCAAAACGTGAGCGACGAGGGGCTTGGCGAACGCCTGGAAGCGCCGGAGCGCACCGATGCGGAGGCGATTCGCCGCGAGGAGGCCAGCGAGGTTCGCGAGGCTTTGGAGGAGCTGCCCGCAGAGCAAACGAGAGTCATCGACCTCGCCTATTTCGGGGGATTCACCCATACTGAGATCGCCTCGATGCTCGATCTGCCGATAGGAACCGTAAAGGGTCGCATGCGCCTGGGCCTTGAGAAGCTGCGCGGTCGCTTGGGCGCGCGGGAGGTGGTCAGGTGAGCCGGTTCGAGAGCGACTGTGAGGAGCGCGACCTGGCGGCGGCCTATGTCCTGTCGGCGCTCGAGCGCCACGAGGCCGAGCGCTACCGAGAGCATCTCGGTGGTTGTGCTGAGTGCAGCGCCGACGTCGCCAGGTTGCAGCCCGTGGCCGACTCCCTGGCCACGAGCGTCTCGCCTGTGGCTGCCTCAAACGAGTTGCGCGCACGGGTGATGGCGAAGGTGCGCTCAGAGGCGGAGCTGTTGCACGCGGCCGGCGCCGGCGCTGACCGCCCCCAGCCAACTCGTCCACGCTGGCGCTTGGGTCGTCCGCAAGCGTTCGTCACGGCGCTCGCGTTGGGAGTCGGGCTGCTGATCGGCGCGCTCGCGCTGGACACGGGATCTGAAACGCCCGCCGCGCATGTGACGGCGGCCCAGCTTGCTTCGATGCCTCCAGGTGCCCGCGGGGTGCTCCGCCAGGTGGGTACTCACGCCGAACTGATCCTCACGGGCGTCTCCCAGCCACCGCGCGGCAAGATCTATGAGCTGTGGCTTGCCCGTGAGGGCGCCCAGCCCCAAGCGACCAACGCCCTGTTCGGCGTCACCCACGCGGGGAGCGCTTCGGTGAACGTGCCCGGCAGCTTGACCGGGGTACGCCAGGTGATGGTCACTGCCGAGCCTTTGGGGGGCAGCCCCCATCCAACGAGCTCGCAGGTGGTCGTGGCGACCTTGCGCTCGTCATAGCGTGCCACGGCAACGATCCAATCCGCCACGCCGCTCCGTCCCTTCGCCACCAGCGCGGCCGGATAGGATCCGGTCAGGTGATCGATTCTGGAATGGAGGCCCCCGACTTCGAACTGCCCGACCAAGATGGGCGGAACGTCAAGCTCTCAGACCTGCGGGGCAAGCCGGTGGTGGTCTACTTCTATCCCAAGGCCGACACGCCGGGCTGCACCACCCAGGCGTGCGGGGTGCGCGACCACGAGGCCGACTATGCCGACACCGGCGCCGTGGTGCTCGGCGTATCCCCCGACCCGGTGGCCAAGGTCAAGCGCTTTCACGACAAGCAATCGCTCAACTTCAGGCTGCTTGCCGACGAGGATCACGCTGTGGCCGAGCGCTATGGGGTATGGGTCCAGAAGTCGATGTACGGACGCACCTACTGGGGCAACGAGCGCACCACGTTTGTGATCGACCCGGACGGCAAGGTGGTCGAGGTGCTGCGCAAGGTGAAGCCGGCCGAGCACGACGAACGGGTGCTCGCCGCATTGAGTGGCATCTGACGCGATCGGATCCGACGCTCAAGCGCGCGCCCGCAGGGTATATATGGGGGCGGCGACCATGCGGTGGCCATCGACTTCGGAAACGTCCACGCTCAGAAGGGAGAGACTCATGCTCACAAGCCCCCGCCTCGAGGCCCCAGAACACGAATTCGACGACGAGGATTGGGATGACGCCGAAGACGTGGACAGCGACGAGCTCGATGTCGAGCTCGACGAGGAAGAGCTCGAGCCCGAAGACGACGACGATTTCTGAGCGTCGCCGAGGGCTCGCTTCGACAAGCTGCTCTAGTTGACCGATTCGCGGCCGGGTGACCGTAGGCTTGGTATGTGCCCATAGCCTCCACCTCGGTCGCCCAGAGCTTCGACTCCTTCGTCGAAGCCGCCGAACAGTTCTTCTCCGACCTGGCGGCTGTTCATTGGGGGGCGCTCGTCCTCGGCCTGGCTTTCCTCGGGTTGAACCTGACGCTGCGCTCGCGCGCCTTCTTCAACAGCCTGCGCGCGGCCTACCCGGCGACCGTTTTCCAGTGGCGGCGCATCTGGGGCGCCTATGTCGCGGCCGTGGGCTTCAACAACGTGGTGCCTGCCCGTGGCGGGGACATCATCAAGCTGTTCCTCGCCCGCAGCTCGATCCCCGGATCCTCATATCCGACGGTTGCCTCGGCCTTCTTCGTGGAGGCCGTGTTCGACGTGAGCGTAGGCGTGTTCGTGCTGATCTTCGCCTTCAGCCAAGGAGTTTTCCCCAAGCCGCCCGACTTCTCCAAGCTCGATTCCTTCGACATCTCCTACCTTGCCTCCCACTTTCGCTTCACCCTCTTTCTGATCACGCTGCTTGGCGTCCTGGGGCTGCTTGCCTTCGCCCTGCTCTCGGTGCGCGCCAAGGCCTTCTGGGCGCGTATCCGTCAGGGCCTCACGATCCTGACCGACCGCCGGCGCTACCTGCGTGAAGTCGCCGCTTTCCAGGCAGGTGCTTGGGTGTGTCGCTTCATCGCCGTCTGGTTCCTGCTCGACGCCTTTCGCGTGGGAGGCTCGATCGAGAACGTGTTGCTCGTGTTCGGCTGCGGTCAGGTCGCCGGCGCCGTTCCCTTCACGCCAGGCGGCGCCGGTGTGCAGCAGGCCCTGCTGGTCAAGGTCTTCGCTGCGAGCGCGCCCACGGCGGTCGTGGCCGCTTACTCGGTTGGCCAGCAGATTGCGATAGCGGTCTTCACGGCTTTGGTGGGGCTCGGCGCGGTGTTCTTCATCTTCCGTTTCCGCTCCTTCAAAGAAGTGATCGAAGCTGGTCGCGCCTCACGGGAAGCCGAGCGCGAGTCCGAACGTGCGGGGGAGATGGCTGCGCCGCAACCCCCTGCCCGGGTGTGATTGCGTTCTGGACCCGTGCGCCGTGTCACCCACCCTGGGCTGCCCCTTGGCCTGGGCTGACCCCCCGGTCATGTCCAGGGTTTGCTTGCCTACTGCAGCCCCTCGCGCGCCTCGCGCACGAGCGTGACCGCCTCTGGGAAGACCAGTGCGATCACCTGCCTGATCTGCTCGGCCTGGGCTTCGGCGTTGCCCTGGACGTTGACCCTGTTGACGGCGGCCACAGTCATGTCCACGGCCAGCTTGATTGCGTTGTCGGCCCATGCCAGGGCCTGCTGGCCTTGCATCTGTTCGGCAAATTGGGCGAGCCGCCGCTGTAGCTCCTCGGGATCGCCGAATAGGTCACCGAAGCTTCCACCCTCCATGCGCCCATCCTAGCGCCAACCCATAGACTGCCGTGCCGATGGCATCCCCCACAGAGATCCAGGAGCGTGTGAGCTTCGAGTCCGAGCGCCGCGCCCGGCTGGCCGTGCCCGCCGTCGCCGGAGGGGTGCTCTACCTCCTCAGCGGGATCATCCTGAGCGCCGCCCTCAAAGAACTGCCGGCCGTGGGTGTCGTGCAGGGTTTGGAACCGGCTTTGCGCGGCCGAGCGGCCCCAGTGGTGAGCCCGAGGGCGCCCGAGGTCAGATACATCAATCACCACGCCTTCTACCTGCTGGCCGGCACTTTGCTCACGGCGCTTGCCGTGAGCGCACTCACGGTCGTGCTCCTGTTCCTGCTCGACGCCACCGCCTTTCGCCGGCACTCGTGGCCGGCCGCGCGCCCGCTCGTGCTCGTCGGCGGCTTCGGCGTCGCTCTCCTCAACCTCGTCCATGAGGTGGTGCTCGTGATCGAAGCCCACAAATTCGCGAGCGGAGGAGATTTCAGTGGCAAGGCTGTCGAAAAAGCGTTGCTCACCAGTGGGTCGGTCGGAATCGTGCTGGGCTTGCTCGGTCTGTTCGCCGCGCTCGCTCTCGCGATCGGGATGATCGCCACGATGATGGGCACGATGCGAGCCGGCCTGCTCGCGCGCTGGCTGAGCGTTCTCGGCATCCTCTCCGGGCTCCTGTTCCTGCCGTTCTTTGGCACACCCACTTTGCAATTGATTCCCACCTTCTGGCTGGTTGCGACAGGCATCCTGCTGATGGGCCGCTTCCCGAATGGGGATCCGCCGGCTTGGGCGGCGGGTGAGGCGCGTCCGTGGCCCACCCAGGCCGAACAGCGCGCCCAGCGCGAAGCGGCCAAGGGTGGCGGCGGGAGCGCTGCTCGGGGCAAAGGCTCCGGCAAGGAGTCCAGCAACGGCGCCGCGCTCGGGGACGTGGCGCCCGAGCCGACCCCGGTCAGTGGCGGTTCGCGCCGCAAGCGCCGCAAGCGCTGAGTTTGGGGGTCGGGCCTCCGCGCGACGTGTCGCGTCAAGGCGTATCGCGCTGTGCCAAGGCGTATCGCGTTGCGTCAAGGCGTATCGCGTTGCGTCAAGGCGTATCGCGTTGCGTCAAGGCGTATCGCGTTGCGTCAAGGCGTATCGCGGCGCGCCAAGCCTTGTCCCCTCGCGCGCCGATGCGCTGCCGCTCAGATGCGCTGACGGTTGAGCGTCCCCAAGAACGGGAATAAATAGGAATGACCGGGTTGGCTTTGGTCAACCTCGATCGGCAGCTTTGACAAGTATCGAAGCCGCTCGGTCAGTCGGGCGGCGTGAAGGGAGGTCCCATGGAGGCCGCTTCGATCCATCATCACCCGGCGCAAGGCGCAAGTCCGCCGGTTGCGGACGAGCGTCCGGTGGCGAGTTCGTGGTCGCCGGCCAATCCGGCGCCGCTCGGTTTGGCGGCGTTCGCGATGACGACATTCGTGCTCTCGATGTTCAACGCCAATCTGGTCAACGAAAAGGGCACACCGGTAGTGCTCGGTTTGGCGCTTGCCTACGGAGGCATAGTGCAACTGCTCGCGGGCATGTGGGAGTTCCGCACCGGCAATACTTTCGGGGCGGTCGCATTCTGCTCCTTCGGTGCTTTCTGGATCTCCTTCTGGGCCCTGAACGTGTTCTATGCAAAGGACATCGGCGGCAACGCCGGCCACGCGGTCGGTGTGTACCTGTGGGCGTGGGCGATCTTCACGGCCTATATGACAGTCGCTGCCCTGCGTGTAAGCGGAGCGGTGTTGCTCGTGTTCGTGCTCCTGACCGCCACGTTCATCCTGCTGGCCATAGGTGCGGTGGGACCGCATACGACAGTCACCCACTGGGGTGGTTATGTCGGTCTCGCGACCGCCGCCGCCGCTTGGTACGCGTCGTTCGCGGTTGTGGTCAACTCCACGTTCGGACGCACGGTCATGCCGGTGATGCCACTCGGCGACCGGTAAAGTCAAAACCATGGGACAAGCGGGGAGGCTCAGATAATGACCGCGAACGGTGACAAGCTCGATGCCGAGCTCGCTGGAATGCTCGAAATCGAGCGATTCGAGCCTCCCCCGTCCTTTCAGGAGAAAGCCGTGTTGAACGATCCGGCCGTCTACGAGCAGGCGGCCGCCGATCCGCAGGCATGGTGGGCTGAGCAGGCTGAGCAGCTGGCTTGGTTCAAGCCTTGGGAGCAGGTCCTCGACGATTCGAACCCCCCTTTCTACAAGTGGTTCGTCGGTGGCACGATCAACGCGTCCTACAACTGCTTGGACCGCCACGTGGAGGCCGGCTTGGGCGAGCGGATCGCACTGCACTGGTGTGGCGAGGAGGGTGAGCGCCGCGACATCACCTACGCCGAGTTGCTGGCCGAGGTCAAGCGCTTCGCGAGTGCTCTGAAGGATCAAGGCGTGGGCAAGGGCGACGTGGTGGGCATCTACCTGCCGATGATCCCCGAGGTAGTTGTCGCGATGCTGGCCTGTGCGCGCATCGGGGCGCCCCACAATGTCGTCTTCGGCGGCTTCTCCGCGGAGGCCGTGCGCGAGCGCATGGAGTTCTCCGAGGCCAAGGCCTTGATCACGGTGGACGGCGCCGCCCGCAAGGGCAAGACCGCGCCGGTCAAGGATCGGGTCGACGAGGTCATGGGCGACTTGTCCACACTCCAGACGATCGTCGTCGTGCGCTCCAAGGGGACCCCTTGTCAGATGAAGCAGGGCAGGGACGTCTACTACGACGAGATTCTCGCCGCCGCCGATCGAGAGTGCCCGGCTGAGGAGTTGGATGCCGAGCACCCGCTCTACATCCTCTACACGTCGGGCTCGACCGCCAAGCCCAAGGGCATCCTGCACACGACCGGTGGCTATCTCACGGGCGCGAGCGCAACCCATCGCTACGTGTTCGACCTCAAAGCGGAGTCCGACGTCTACTGGTGTGCCGCCGACGTGGGTTGGGTCACCGGGCACTCCTACATCGTCTACGGACCTTTGACCAACGGGGCCACCTCGGTGATGTGGGAGGGCGCACCCGACTATCCCCACAAGGGAATCTGGTGGGAGCTGATCGAGCGCTACAAAGTCACGATCCTCTACTGCGCTCCCACCGCGATCCGGGCCTGCATCAAGTGGGGCGCCGAGTGGCCGGCCAAGCACGATCTCTCCTCGCTGCGCCTGCTCGGCACGGTCGGCGAGCCGATCAACCCGAAGGCCTGGCTCTGGTACCACAAGGTGATAGGAGGCGAGCGCTGCCCGATCGTCGACACATGGTGGCAGACCGAGACCGGCGCGATCATGATCACCCCTTTGCCCGGGATCACGGCGACAAAGCCCGGCTCGGCGACCCAGCCGTTCCCCGGCGTGGAGGCCCAGGTCTTGAGCGAGTCAAGCGGCGAGCCGATCTCTGGAGGTCAGGGCCTGCTTGTGCTCACCAAACCGTGGCCTTCGATGTTGCGCACCCTCTACAAGGAGCAGGATCGCTTCATCGACACCTATTTCAGCCGCTTCGGTCGGGAGACATACCTGGTTGGCGACGCAGCGCGCGTGGACCAGGACGGATACATCTGGGTGATCGGGCGCATCGACGACGTCGTCAACGTGTCCGGGCACCGGCTCTCCACAGCTGAGGTCGAGTCGGCGATCGTGGCCCATCCCGACGTCGCCGAGGCCGCCGTCATCGGCCAGCACGACGAACAGTCCGGCCAGGCGATCGTCGCCTTCGTCACCCTGCAGGGCGATCTCCAAGGCGACGAGGCGGAGGTCGAGAGCATCCGCGAGACCGTGGCCGAGCGGATCGGCAAGTTCGCGCGCCCCAAGCGCATCATCTGGTCAGACGATCTGCCCAAGACCCGCTCGGGCAAGATCATGCGTCGCCTCTTGCGCGACATCGCCGAGGGTCGTGCCTTGGGCGACGTGACGACCCTGCGCGACCCCACCGTCACCGCCCAGTTGCAGGAGCGCGTCAAGGAGCTTCAGGCAAGCGAAGCGTAGTGAGGGAGCGCTCCAGGGGCGAGCCCCGAAGCGCAAAGGGGTGAGGTGGCGTGCTCGGCGACGTGGGCGTGTACGCTCACCCGCGATGTCGAGCACCATCAACGATCCAGGTCCCGCGGTTGAAACGACCGGCCTGACCAAGCGCTTCGGCTCCAGGGCCGCGATCGACTCCGTCGATTTGCAGGTGCCCCGCGGGTCGGCCTTCGGATTCCTCGGTCCCAACGGAGCCGGCAAGACCACGATGATCCGCATGTTGCTCGGCCTCACCCACGCAAGTGCGGGCACAATGTCGGTGCTCGGCCATCCCGTCCCCTCCGAGCGCTCCGAGGCCCTCGCGCGAGTGGGCGCGATCGTCGAGGAGCCCCGCTTTCACCCCCAGCTGACCGGTCGCGAGAACCTGCGCATCGTAGCCGCCGCGCGCGGCCCCGAGACGCGCGAGCGCATCGCGGGAGCCTTGCGCCGCGTCGGTCTCTCAGAGCGCGCGGACGAGAAGGTCAAGAAGTACTCGCTTGGAATGCGCCAGCGCCTCGGCGTAGCGCGCTGCCTGCTCGCCGATCCGCTGCTGTTGATCCTCGACGAGCCCACCAACGGCCTCGACCCGGGCGGCATCCAGGAGTTCCGCGAAATGATCAGGGCGATGGTCGAGCAGGAGGGTCGCACCGTCTTCATCTCCTCGCATCTGCTCGACGAGGTCGAGAAGATCTGCGACCACGCCGCCATCGTCGACCGCGGCAAGATCCTGATGCAGGGCGCAATCGCCGAGCTCGCCGAAGGGAGCGCCCATCACGAGTTGATCGTCGGAGTGGACGATCCCGTGCGTGCCTTGGATGTGCTCGCAGCGAGCGACTCGGTGCTCCAGGCACAACGCTCGGATGAGGGTCTGCGGGTGGTGCTCGGCGAGGTTCCCGGCGCCTCCGACGCGGAAAGCGCAGCGGCCGTCAACGCTGCCCTGGTGGGGGCCGGGCTTGCGGTGTCGCGCTTGGAGCCCGTGCGCCAGAGCTTGGAGAAGCGGTTCCTGGAGGTCACATCCAGACTCTCCGACTCGACCACAGAGGAGGTGCTCTCATAAACGCCACGATCGCCGCCCAGATGACCGGCGCGGACATCCTGAAGCTGCGCAAGAAACGGGGGATTCTGGCCTGGTCCCTGGTCCTGGCATTGGCGCCGATCTTGATCTATTTCGTGGTGGCGGTGATCCAGCATGCCTCCAACCCAAGTCAACATGGTCCGGCCGGTGGCGTCCAGAACTTCTCCGACGGCATGCGCGTGATCGCGCTCTTCTTCGGGCCGCTCGCCGCGCTGTTGATCGGCGTCGAGGCAGGCACCGGCGATGCCTCGGCCGGAGTCTTCCGCGACCTGGTCGTGACGGGCCGCTCACGTCTTGCCCTGTTCGCCACCCGCGTACCCGCCGCTTTGGCGGTCACCGTCGCGATGATGCTCTGCGCCTACGCCCTCTTGTTGATCGGCACCTTCGCGTTCGCCTCGGGCCTGCCTACCCCGAGCGGCACCTTGATCCTCAACGGCCTCGGCTTCACTCTGCTCTCGACCGGCATCCTCTGTGTCGTGGGGGTCGGCTTCGCCTCGCTCACGGCGTCCAAGCCGGCCGCGATCATCGCCGTGATCGCTTGGCACATCGTGGCCAGCCCGATACTCGCCAGCATCAAAAGCCTGGGCAGCTCCCGCGAGGTTCTCCTAAGTCAGGCGCTCGCCCATTTCAGTCCTGTCCACGTTGGAGAAGGCGGTCACGGGGCGACCGTCGTCCTGTCGACCGGCACCGCCGTCCTTGTGCTCTTGGCCTGGGCTGCGGTATTCCTCGCGCTCGGCGCTTGGCGCACCAGCACGATGGACGCGTAAATCGCCCGTTGCACGGGCGTGTGGCGGTTCTACACCTTGCGGTGCTCTGGGACCCAAGCGCCGTCGTCTGAGCGCGTGAAGTCCTGGAACAGGCCGGGCGCCTCGGCTTGCATGATGCGAGCGATCCGGTCGAACACGAGGCGCAGCTCCTCCTCGGCGCCCTCGGCGGTGCGCATCTCGATCACGTGGCGCAACGTGCGAGCGTTGGCCGTCCACAGGATGTCGGTCGACAGGCCGATCGGGGCGAGCCTGCGCAGCGCCGAGGTGACCTCCTTCTTGACGTGAAACGGCACGCCCTCCTCCTCGATGCCAAGCTCCTCGGCGGCGCTCACCTGAAACTCCTCGAGCTGCTCGACGATGCTCAAGACCTGATCGCGCACCGGCTCCAAAGCCGGCGGCACCCTGAAGCCGATGTCGGTCAAGCGAACGTAGCGCAAGCTCTCCTGGCTAAAGGCCGAGCCGGCCCTGTGTCGCACAAGCTCATGAGTGAAAACTCTGCTCACGTTGCGAAGCGCAAACGACCAGTTGGCGTGCTCCATCACGCTGCCGTGAGCGCTGCGCAGGATGTTCGCGAAGTACTCGCGCTGGTCGGTGCGCACCTTCGTCACGTTCGGGTTCAGTCCCGGCTCCCAGCTGCGGTAGCACGCCCTGCCGCCGAACTCGACGATCAGCTCGCCGCCGTTGGGTGCTCCGTCGGACTCCTCCAAACGGCGCTCCAGCCACGACTCGCCGCCGACGTCGGCCAGGTAGCTGCGCATCCCCTCGACATCGATCGAGGGCCGGGCGATCAGAAAGACGCTGGGATTGGTCTCGTGCATGAGGCGGGCGATGCTACAACCCCGGTCGGGCGTCCCCGTCGTGAGCGAGCTACCCTGAGCGGGCGTCCCCGTTGCGAGCGAGCTCGGTCCGTGTGGGGTCCCTACTAGACTCGCAGACGATGAGTGTCCAAGACGCCCGTTCCACTTACTCGAACATCGTCGAAGCCCGGGACCTCCACCGCCGCTATGGCGAGGGCGAGGTCGCGGTAGACGCCCTCGCCGGCGTCGACGTGAACTTCCCCCGCGGAAGATTCGCCGCGATCATGGGACCGTCGGGGTCGGGCAAGTCGACCTTGATGCACATCCTCGCCGGCCTGGACCGGCCGACTTCGGGCACGATCAAGCTCGGCGGCGTCGAGCTTGGCGACCTCGACGACCGCAAGCTCACGCAGCTGCGCCGCGACGAGATCGGATTCATCTTCCAGACGTTCAACCTGCTGCCCGTCCTCAGCGCTGAGGAGAACATCCTGTTGCCGCTGTCGATCGCCGGGCGCAAGCCCGACCGCGAGTGGCTGGACCAGCTGATCGACACGGTCGGCATCCGCGACCGTCTGCACCACCGTCCGGCCGAGCTCTCAGGCGGCCAGCAGCAGCGCGTGGCCGTGGCGCGCGCCCTGGTCTCGCGCCCCTCGGTCGTGTTCGCCGACGAGCCCTCCGGCAACCTCGACTCCAAGGCCTCCGACGACGTGCTCGAACTCTTGCGCCACGCCGTCGACGATTTCTCCCAGACGGTCGTGATGGTCACCCACGACGCCCACGCCGCATCGTTTGCCGACCGCCTGCTGGTGCTCGTGGACGGGCGCATCGCCCACGACGGGGAGGCGACGAGCGCCGAGCAGGCCTTGGACCTGATGAAGTCCGTGGGCTGATGCTCTCCCTGGTGCTCCGAGGCTTCATGCAGCGCAAGCTGCGGGTCTTGCTCACCGGGATCGCGGTCGCGCTCGGCGTTGCCTTGATGGCGGGCACCTACGTGCTCACCGACACGATCAACCAGTCCTTCGCCGGCATCTTCCAGACCGCCAACCGCGGCCACGACGTCGTGATCACGCCCACACAGGTGCTCGGAAGCAACACCGGCTCAGAAACCACCCCGATCTCAGACGCGACGCTCGCGCGCGTGCGCGCCACGCCCGGCGTTAGCCAGGCCTCAGGCTCGATCTTCACCCCCGGCACGTTCCTGGACGTCAACCGCAAACGGCTCACCAAGGGCGGCGCGCCTGCGTTCGTGGCCTCCGAGGTGCCTGCTCGCTTCAACTCGTTCTCCGCGGTTCAAGGCCGCTTCCCCTCGGGCCCCGACGAACTGGCGATCGACGAAGCCACCGCGCAGCGCGCCAACTTGAAGGTCGGCCAGCAGATGCTAGTCGCGGGCGGCTCCGCGCCCGCCAAGCGCTACACGATCGTCGGCGTCGTCAAGTTCGGCGGGGGTGCCTCCTTCGGCGGCGCGGGCGTGGCAGTCCTCACACTCCCCGAGGCCCAGCGGGTGGTCGGCGAGCAGGGCGCCTTCGACCAGATCGATGTCGCCGGTAAGCCCGGAGTGACGCCCGGCGATCTGCGCAACCGGTTGCGGGCTGTGCTGCCCCGCACAGTGGACGTGCGCACCGGCACCGAACAGGCCAGCCACGACACCTCCGAACTGGAAAGCAATCTCAGCTTCTTGCGCACGTTCCTGCTCGTGTTCGCCTACGTGTCCTTGGTTGTGGGCGCCTTCATCATCTTCAACACCTTCTCGATCACCGTCGCCCAACGCACGCGCGAGTTCGGCCTGCTGCGTACGCTCGGCGCCTCACGCTCCCAGATCATGCGCTCGGTCGTCTATGAAGGCTTCCTCTTGGGGACCATAGGAGCCGTGCTCGGTCTCTTCGGCGGGCTCCTGCTCGCGCCCGCGCTCGACCAGCTGTTCAAGGCCTTCGGCGCCGACCTCCCCAACAGCGGCACCGTGCTCGAGACGCGCACCATAGTCGTCTCCTTGGCCGTCGGGATCGGCGTGACCATGCTCGCCGGCCTGGCGCCCGCGATCCGTGCCACCCGCGTGCCCCCGCTCGCGGCGATGCGCGAGGGCGTGGAGATCCCAAGGCGCCGCCGTCTGTTTCGCCGGCGCTACCGGGTTGTGAGAGCGCTCGCGAGAGCGATCGGCTCGCTGATCGCCTGGCGTGGCATCACGGCCCGCCTGGCCCGCGAGAACTCGATCCGCCAGCCGGGCCGCACGCTCACCACGGCCGCCGCGCTCACCGTCGGGTTGGCCTTGGTCACCTTGGTGGCGGTGCTCGCCGACGGCACCAAGGCCACGATCGACCGGGCTGTCAGCCGCTCGTTCGCGGGCAACCTGATCGTCGAGAACTCCCAGGCGGGCAACCAAGCGGGGATCCCCGTCTTGGTGGCGCCCGCTCTGCGGCGGATCCCGGGAGTGGCGATCGTGACCCCGATCGGGTTCACGATCGGGCGCCTCAGCGGCAGCTCCAGCAACGCCTCGATCACCACGATCGAACCCTCGACTTTCGGCCGTGTGTACCGCGTGGAATGGAAGCAGGGCTCGAACGCCACGCTCTTGGCGCTCGACGACAAGGGCACGATCCTCACCAAGGACTATGCGAGCTCGCACAAATTGAAGGTCGGCCAGACCGTCTCCGTGCTCACGCCCACCGGTCGCCACGTGTCCTTGAAGGTGCTCGGTATCGCCTCAGACAACGCGCGCCTGCTCGGGAACCTGACGATCTCCCTCGCGCTCGCGCGTCAAGCGTTTGGCCAGCGCGAAGACGCCTTGAACTTCGTCGCCTACCAGAAGGGCTATACCGACGTTCAGGTTCAGCCCGCCGTAGACCGGCTGCTCGCGGCCCAGTTCCCCCAAGCGCGCTCGCGCACGGCCGCCCAGTTCAAGCAGGACCAGGCCAACCAGATCAACACGCTGCTAGCGCTCATCTACGTGCTCTTGGCGCTCTCGGTGATCGTGTCCCTGTTCGGGATCGTCAATACCTTGGTCCTCTCGATCTACGAGCGCACCCGCGAGCTGGGGATGATGCGAGCGATCGGCACCTCCCGCCGCCAGGTACGCCAGATGATCCGCTACGAGTCGGTCATCACCGCCCTGATCGGGGGCGTGTTTGGGCTCGTGATCGGGGTCGTGGGAGCCATCTTGATCACCACCTTCACCCTGTCCGGCTCGGGCTACGTGCAGTCCTTCCCGATCGGCACGCTCTTCATCCTGCTCCTCGTAGCTGCTCTTGCCGGTCTACTCGCCGCACAGCTGCCGGCCCGGCGTGCGGCGCGCCTGGACATGCTCAGCGCGCTCGCGAGCGAGTAAGAACGTGTCTCAAAACCTGCGGTGCTTCCGCATGCGTTCGTGGACCAAGCTGGTCGTCGCGGGACGTCGCAGCGCGTACTGGTAGTACGCGCAAGACGTCACGTGACGATCCAGCGCCGCGTCCAGGGACGCATTTCGGGGTGTCGCAGGTTTTGAGACACGTTCTAAGCCTCGCGCTGAGCATGTCGGGACGCTCAAGGCGGTCTTTCACCGACACGCACGCCCCACCTCTCGCTCCGCCTGGGTCGGGTCCCATGCGGATAAGCTCACGCACACAGTGACGCACGCCAATCCCTCCCCCTCCCCCGACACCGAGCTCGAGCAGACCGCTTGGGACCTCGACCCGCTTGTCAACGGAGCCGGTCCCGACGGCGCCCGCGCGCAGCTGACGGAGTCACTCCAGCGCGCCCAAGCGTTCGCGGCAAGCTATGCGAACAAGTTGAGCGCCCTCGACAGCGCCGGCCTTGAGCAGGCCATGCGCGAGCTCGGCGAGATCCAGGACCTGGTAGGGCGCGCCGGCACCTACGCCGGGCTGCGCTTCTCGGTGGACACCGCCGATCCCGCGGCCGGCGCCCTGATGCAGGAGGTGCAAGAACGGGGAACCGAGATCGAGACGACCCTGCTGTTCTTCGAGCTCGAATGGGCCGCCTTGGACGACGAGCAGGCCGAGCGATTGTTGGCGGACGAGCGTCTCGCCTTCTGCGCCCACTACCTGCGCACCGCCCGCCGCTACCGCGCCCACCTGCTCTCTGAGCCCGAGGAGAAGATCCTCGCCGAGAAGTCGGTCACCGGCGCAAGCGCCTGGTCGCGCCTGTTCGACGAGCTCACCTCCTCGATCGAGGTCTGCCTGCCGCCGGGTCCTGGCGAGGGCGAGAACGGGGGAGAGGGCGCCGCCGGAGGGGCTGGCGCTGAGACCGCGGCCGTCGCCCTCGACGTCGCCCTCAGCAGCCTCGTGCTACCCGACCGCGAGCTGCGGCGCGCCACCGCCGAGGCGGTCACCGAGGCGTTGGCGCCCGGCCTGCGCACGCGCGCCTTCCTGTTCAACACGCTCCTGGCGGACAAGGCGACCGACGACCGTCTGCGCCACTATCCCTCCTGGCTGGCGGCTCGCAACCTCTCGAACGAGGCCTCCGACGAGTCGGTCGCCGCCCTGATCGAGGCCGTCCGCGCAAGGTACGAGTTGCCCCGACGCTGGTATCGCCTCAAGGCGCGCCTGCTCGGCGTCGAGCGCTTGGCCGATTACGACCGCATGGCCGCCGTCACCGAGGATGAGGTCACCTACCCCTTCGCCACCGCCCGCGAGATCGTGCTCGACTGCTATTCCTCTTTCTCGCCCCGCCTCGGCGACGTGGCGCGTCGCTTCTTTGACGAGCACTACATCGACGCCCCCATTCGTCCAGCCAAGCGCGGCGGCGCGTTCTGCGCCTCGGCCGTCCCCTCGGCCCACCCCTACGTGATGCTCAACTACACCTCCCGCCGGCGCGATGTCCTCACGCTCGCCCACGAGCTCGGCCACGGCGTCCACTTCGCCCTGGCCGCCGAGCAAGGCATCTTCCATCAGGGCACGCCGCTGACCCTGGCCGAGACGGCATCCGTGTTCGGCGAGACGATCGTGTTCGGGCGCCTTCTCGAAGAGGACTCCTCACCCGCCTCGCGCCTTGCCCTGCTCGCCGAGAACATCGAGGGCGCTCTCGCCACGGTGTTCCGCCAAGTCGCCATGAATCGCTTCGAGGACGCCGTCCACACCGCCCGCCGCGCCGAGGGCGAGCTGTCGGTCGAGCGCTTCGGCGAGCTCTGGTTCGACAGTCAATTCGAGATGTTCGGCGACTCGGTAGAGATCACCGACGGCTACCGCTCCTGGTGGTCCTACATCCCGCACTTCATCGGATCGCCTGGCTACGTATACGCGTACGCGTACGGTCAGCTGCTGGCCCTGTCGGTCTACCAGCGCTACGAGGAGCTCGGGGATGACTTGGTGCCCCGCTACCTCGACATGCTGGCTGCCGGCGGTTCGCGCTCACCCGAGGACCTCGGTCGGATAGTCGGCATCGATCTCGCCGACCCCGGCTTCTGGGACGCCGGCCTTGACCTGGTCGAGCGCCAGCTCTCCGACGCTGAAGCGGCCGCCCACGACGCCGGGCGCGTGTAGCGGGAAGAGGGAAGTCGACGCTTTCGCGTCCCGTGTGAAGGACCCGACCCGCTTGAGGAGTCCGCCGCTGAGGCTACCTACGTCCCCGCGGCACGCCCGCCACAGACCCCTCCGCCGATGGCGTCCCACCGCAAGGCCTGAAAGACCGGGCCTGGCGAGTAGGCCTGAAGGAGCGAACCTGGGGAGTCTGCTCCTGTAGGTCGTTGCGGAACGCGGTTCCCGGCACTGCCCTGCGCGCCCGCGCTCGCGCGAGGATTGCCCCGGCGACGGCCTGCGCGTCGACCTCGTACAGCGACTCCTCCAGGAGCTCTTGGATCAGTTGAATCTGACGTCTCTGCATCGCTTTCGAGGATTTCATCGGCGCATGTCGCCCGCCCCCTTGGGTGTCGCCCCGAAATCCGACGAGTGTTCGAGTGGGGCGCCCGCCGGCTAGCTCGCTCTTGTCTGCTTCGACTTCCCGGGCGAACTCTTTTTGTTCACCGGCTTGGACGGGCACACGCTTGAGACGCTCATATGCGGGCGTAATCTCGATTTTGTTCTGGGCGGCGAAGTCTCGGTGATCGTCGTTTCTACGCTGCTGTTGTGCTTCCCCGGCTTCTTGACGACCGTTGTCGTCGTGTTTTTCAACGCTACCGGAGCTTCTTCGGCGCGATCGGCATATAGGCGTTCGAGCATCGCCGACGCGCGTGTTTGAAGCTCGTTGTCGATCGGCTCCAGCTGGCCCACGGCAATCGAGTCGATTTCGGAAGTGGGCACCCAGAAGATCAGTCCCGGGCGGGAGCCGGCCGGCAGTCGGCCCACATACACGCGTTCGCTGGTTTGAGCGACAAATACTCCACACAGCCCACCAGAGTTGTCCTTGCGCAACAGCGCCATCGGCTGCACGGAGGGAAATCGGAACGTATAGGCAGCCTTGAACACGGCTCCGAAGACCACGACGGAGAAGAACACCGAGGCGCCGTACCAAAGAAACTTTTCCGTGCCGTGGGCGATGAACAGATTAGTCAGCGCAAGCGCAACCGCAACGACGAACAGTGCGGCCAGCCATAGGTCCGCTTCGGTGTCTATGACGATAAACAGAAGCCCGAGGAGAGCCGCCCCGAGGATGAGCAGATAAATGGCCTGCCTCCCGGGATCGAATTCGCTCCATCGCAGTTCCTTCACGCTTGTCAGTAACCGCCTCAATTCGAATTCACTTAGAAGAGCAGCGTTTTGCTCGACGACTGCGCAGGTGGGTGCGGGGGCAGCCTTGGCGGGGGCAGCCTTGGCGGGGTCGGTCTCCTGTCGGCTCGGCGGGGTGAGATTGTCTCTGGTCGCAATCCATTCATTGACAGCGCGGATCCATTCGCTTCTGGCGGCTGCCTGCTCGACCCGTGCTTTGGCCAGGGGATCGGACATCGCCGTGGCCTCCGTACCGGCGAGTTTGACCTGGACCTCGATGGCCGCGAGAGCGCCTTCCGCCCTGGCCGATCGAGTCCGAGCCCGGATCGCTTCGCGTCGCAGTTGTTTGAGCCTTCTGCGGGCGGGGAGGTTGCGTGCGAATACAGACATAAAGTACGCCAGCACGCCACCGGCAGCAGCCGCCCAAAGTATGTACAGGGCCGCGTCCGACGTGCTCAGTTTGCGCAGAAATGCCGTGGTAAACAGCTCGAACGTGGCCACCAGTGCTATACCCCGCGCGGTTCGGGGGTTGGCGTCTCCCCTGCTGTCGAACATGTAGACCAGCAGCGATGCGGCGAGCCCCCCGAGCACTGCCAGTCCCAGTGCCCAACCGCCCGTTATCACCAGTTCCTGTCTGGGGACGGCGAGCAGCGCTTGTGTCGCGGGTAGGTGGGCCCTATCGAAGCGCAGCCACAACAGCGCCGCACCGATGATGGCAACGAATCCAGCGAACCCGATCGCGCTGCCGATGGCAGGGATGACTTTCCACAGGAGATCCCCCAGCCGATCGCGCGTGGTGTTCGCTCGCGCTTCTTCCCCCGTGCCGCCAGCCATCGAGAGATCAAATCACATTAGTCCATAGTTCGGAATGAGCCTGGTAGCGGTGCACGCCATATTGACCGGCGGGCTACCGGTTCAGAGCAGCCCGAGCGCGCCCCCGACACCATGCACGAGGTCGAACAGCGGCTGCGGTATCACCCCGAAGAAGATCGTCGCGGTGCCAGCGAGCACAGCCACCAAGGTGAGCTCGGGTTGGCGCCGGATGCTGCTCGTGGTCGCATCGGAGGGGTCCTCGCTCAAGCCGGGTCCGGGGCCGTCGGGATCCTCGTCGAGGTCCGGGGAGCCGCCCGCGATCGTGGGGATCGAGGCTGTTGGCGGGGTGGGGGGCGTCACAGGCACCCCGGCCGGTCCCATCCACATAGTCGCGATCACGGGCAGGTAGTAGCCCAGTGAGATCATCGAGCCGATCACGATCACCACACCCAGCCAGGCATAGGAGCCCGAGACGGCCGCATCGATCAGGTAGAACTTGCCGATGAAGCCGGCTGTGGCGGGGATGCCGGCAAGGCCGAGCATCGAGATCGTCATCGGCCAGGCCAGCCACGGGCGGTCGCGGCCCAGACCCGCCATCGCCTGGACGTTGTCGCCGAGATCCGTTTCGCGCTCCCTCGCGACGATCACCGCGAAGGCGGCCATGTTCATCGCCAGGTATACGGCCAGGTAGAAGACCAAAGCCTGCGCCCCGAGCGCGCTGGCGACGACGACGCCCGCCAGCATGTAGCCGGCCTGAGCGACCGAGGAGTACGCCAGCATCCGCTTCAGCGAGGATTGTCCCAGCGCGCCCACGTTGCCCACCAAGATCGTGATCGTCGCCAGCGCCGCCAGCGCCGGACCCCAGCTGGCGTGGGCTTCGATCAGGGCCACGTCGAACAGGCGCACCATCACGCCCAATGCGGCCACCTTCGTGGCCACCGCCATGAAGGCCGTGATCGGGGTGGGCGCGCCCTCGTATACGTCCGGCGTCCACTGATGGAAAGGCGCCACCGAGGCCTTGAAGGCAAGCCCGGCCACGCACAATGCGACCCCGGTAAGCAGCATCGCGTTGGACGCGAGCCCCCGCGTCGCGATGGCGCTTGCGATCGCGCCGAAGTCGGTCGCGCCAGTCGCACCGTAGAGCAGCGCGATCCCGTACAGCAGGGTCGCCGAGCCGACCGAGCCCACGATCAGATACTTCAAGCCCGCCTCCAGCGAGTGCTCGTTGCGCATTTCGGTCGCACACAGCACATACAGCGGGATCGACAGGAGCTCGAGGCCCAGGAACACGGCCACCGTGTTCTGCGCCGCGACCAGCAGCGCCATGCCGCCGATCGTGCTCAACAGCATCGCGTGCAGCTCCCCGTGCGCGGCTTCCCTGGAGGCTGTCGAGCGCCAAGCGAGCAGCACCGTAGCCATCCCGCCCGCCGCCAAGATCAGGTTCAGCGTGAGCGACAGGCGGTCGATCTTCAGGGCGCCCGCCACGACGGACTCCGGCGTGTTCCAGCGCCAGATCGTAAGACCGATCGCCGCGCCCAACGCGATCAGGGCAAGCGCCGGCACCACCTGCTCGCGCGCCTTGCGCGAGCCGAGCAGCCCCACAAGCAGCACCACGATCGCGCCGCCGAACAGCGCGAGCAGCGGCGAGAGCGCCGCGAAGTCGACGTGCGGGCCTTTGAGGGTCGCGAGTGCGGTCATCGTTCGCCGCCTTCCGAAGGTCTGCCGAGCGAGCCTTCTTCTCGTACCGGCTGCAGGTCACTGGCCGCGACCGGCGCGAGCGGAGCACTCAGCGCAGTATGAGCGGCGGCGACCGAGGTTGTAACCGAGCGTTCCGAGCGCTTCAGCGCCCCCTGCGGATACAGCGCCAAGAACACGATCACGGCCAGCAGTGGCACCAGCACGAGCGCGTCCATGCGGCTCAGCTCGCGCGACTTCACGCTCGCCCCGACCCTGTTGTGCATCGCGCGGATGAACAGCCTCAGCGCATACACGCTGGCCATCACGACGCCCGCAAAAGCGATCGCGGCGATCGCAAGCTTGGCTTTGAAGACGCCCAGCAGGATCAGGAACTCGCCCACGAAGTTGGCCGAGCCAGGGATCGCCAACGTCGCCAGCGCGACGACCAGGAACACGGTGGCCAGCAGCGGCGCCCTGAAGGCGATGCCGCCCATCTCCCTGATGTCCTGCGAGCCCCCGGCGCGCGCGGCCAGCAGCGCGATGATGAAGAACACCGGCGCCACCACCAAGCCGTGGTTGACCATCTGCAGCAGCGCTCCCTGAGCGCCCTGCGGGTTCAAGGCGAAGATCCCGAGCGTGATGAAGCCGAGCTGAGCCACCGAGGAGTACCCGGCGATCAGGCGTGCGTGCGTCTGTGTGAAGGCCATCGCCGACCCATACAAGATCGACAGCAGCGCGATCACGAGCATCAGCATCTGGAAATGAGCTGAGGCCTGCGGGAACAGGGGCAGCACGATCGCCAAAAAGCCGTAGGCGCCGACCTTCGACAGCACGCCGCTGAACACCATCAACACCTCGATCGGCATCGCCCTGTAGCCGTCCGGCATCCAGCCATGCAGCGGAAAGGCCGGCATCTTCACCAGGAAAGCGGCCGCGAAGAACAGGAAGATCCACTCCTGCGAGCCCCTGCTCAGCGGCAGTCCCTGCAGCTGGGAGAGGACGAAGGTGATGTGCGTCCCGTTCTGCTCGCCCGCAAGTACGCCCGTGGCGATCGCGGCGGCCAGCATCAGCAGCGAGCCGACCAGTGTGTAGATGACCAGCTTGATCGTCGCTTTTACGTGATCCGGTCCTTCGCCCCACATGCCGATCAGGAAGTAGAAGGGGATCAGCATCAGGTCGAAGAAAGCGACGAACAGGGCTAGATCCTGGGCGAGGAAAGCTCCGAGCACGGCCGACTCGGCGAGCATGAACTGGAAGTAGAAGAGTCTTGGACGGTCGGGTGGGTGGGACGTCGGTTTGAGGTTGGACGCAAGCACCGCGGCGAAGAACAGCAACGCCGTGAGCCCGACGAGCAACACGTTCAGCCCGCTGACGCCGAGCTTGTAGTGGATGCCGAGTTCGGCAATCCAAACGACGTCGGTCACGTCCTTGAGCCCGTGCGAGCCGGGTCCGTACTGGACGATGTAGGCGATCGCCAGCCCGAGCGCCCCGGTTGAGCCGGCAAGCGCCAGCAGGCCGGGTATGCGCTCGCTGCGCCCAGCCACGATGGCGCCTACGAGACCGCAGGCGGCCGGCAGCCAGATCAGGATCGAAAGAGCGGGCATCAGCAGGAAGGACGCCGGGTCAGGATGGGGTGCGGGGCAGTGAGCAAGTTCATGTCTGAAGCAGGAAGTAGAAGCCAAGCGCGGCCACGCCGAGCACGACCAGGGCCGCGTAGTAGCGCAGCAGCCCTGTCTGGATCGCCCTGACCGAAGCCGAACCGGCGCGCACGAGCGAAGTGGCGCCGCCGATCAAGGCACCGTCCACGAACACCCGCTCGAAAGTCGTGTTGGCGAAGCGTCCCGCTGCCGCGGCCGGTTTGACGATGAGCGCATCGATCAGCTCGTCGAAATACCACTTGTTCACGAACAGGGTGTACAGGGGCTTGAAGCGCGTGCGCGCGGTCACCGCGATCGAGGGCTGCTTGACCCAGATGCGGTAGGCGATCGCGATGCCGCTCAAGCCGAGCACGGTGCCGAGCGCCAGGCCGAACCACAACAGGCCGTCGCGCGTGTGGACCGTGTACAGCGTCGAGTCCGCAAAGGTCGGTTCGAGGAATTTGGTGACCACGTCGTCCACTTCCGGGATCTGCACCAGCCCGGCGCCGACCGCGCCGACCGCGAGGATGCTCATCGCGACCTTCATCGGCATCGCCCGCTCGGCGATCGCGTGATGGGGTCCTGGGAAGCCCACGTCGGTGTCCTCGACCTCGCCGTTGGCCGGATTGGTGGGCTGCGGCGCGTGATAGAGGTGGCCGCCTTCGAGCTCTCTTGCCTGCTCGACCGGGTCGCCGTAGAAGGCCCGGAAGATCATCCTGAACGTGTAGATCGCCGTCATGAATGCGCCCACGTAGCCGAGCACGTACAGCGCCCAGTGCCAGCCGCCGCGCTCGCCGGTCACGAGCAGGATCTCGTCCTTCGAGAAGAAGCCCGAGAAGGGAGGGATCCCTGAGAGGGCCAGGCCGCCGATCACAAAGCAGGCGAACGTGAACGGCATCGCCTTCTTGAAGCCTTTCATCTTCTCCAAGGACTGCTCGCCGCCCATCGCGCCGATGATCGAGCCGGCGCCCATGAACAGCAGCGCCTTGAAGAAGGCGTGGGTCATCAGGTGGAACATGCCGGCCGCATACGCGCCCACCGAGACGCCCATGATCATGTAGCCGATCTGCGACATCGTCGAGTAGGCGATCACGCGCTTGATGTCGGTCTGGGTGACCGCGATCGTGGCGGCGATCACGAGCGTCGCACAGCCGATCACGGCGCCCACGTCCTGGGCCGCGGGGGACAGTTCGAAGAAGGGGTGCATCCGCGCGATCAGATACACGCCGGCCGTCACCATCGTGGCGGCATGGATCAAGGCGGAGACCGGAGTGGGGCCCTCCATCGCGTCGGGGAGCCAGGTGTGCAGCGGGATCTGAGCCGACTTGGCGAACGCCCCCACGAGCAGCAGCAGGCAGCCCGCGGTCACATCCGCTTCGCCGCTCGTGAACACGTTGGGAGCGGCCTTGAAGGCCTTCAAGAAATCAAGCGTGCCCGTGTGCTTGAACAGGAAGTACGTGCCCAGCACCAGGCCCACGTCGCCGACCACGTTGATCACGAACGCCTTGATTCCCGCGGCCGTGGCGGTGGTGCGCCGGTACCAGAAGGAGATCAGCAGGTAGGAGGCCGCGCCCACGAATGCCCAGCCCACGATCAGCAGCAGGAAGTTGCCGGCCAGGACCAGCAGCAGCATCGAGAAGACGAAGAAGTTGAGGTAGGCGAAGTACCGCGCGAAGCCTCTGTCTTCGTCGAGGTAGGAGATCGAATACAGGTGGATCGTCGTCGAGATCCCAGTGACGATCAGGATCATGTACACGGACAGCGGATCGACCAGGATCGACATCTGCGCGTCGATACCGACCGTGCTCGCGTAGTTCCACAGCGATGAGCTGAGCTCGCGGTGGTCGGCGGAGTGGCCCTGTAGCGAGATCAACGTCGCCAGCGCAGCCACGAACGCCAGTCCGATCGCGGCTGTCCCGATCCAGCCGGCGCTACGGCCGGGCAGCTTCCTGAAGCCGGTGCCGATCACGATCGTGCCAAGGAGGGGAAAGGCCAGGACCAGCCAGCCGAAGGTGGTCGTCATTGCGACGCTCGCGGGTGCGGTTCGCGGGGGAGAGGTGTGGATATACTTCTTGTAGAATTCACGATAGTATTAACGATTTGTAGATACCATCAGCAATAACAAAAAAAGTAGATAACAACCGGCGCATCGCTGGATCGGACGCGGCCACCAGGAACGGTCATCCCTGCAGCTCCCGCAGCTCATCAACGTCAATAGGCAGGCGGCGACGATGGATCGCGACGATCATGCCCAGCCCGATGCACACCTCGCAGGCCGCGACGGTCATCACGATGATCGCCAGGATCTGGCCGTCGCCGTTGCCCCACATGCGCGAGAACGCGATCAAGGAAAGGTTGGCGCCGTTGAGCATCAGCTCCAGGCACAGCAGCACGACGAGCGGGTTGCGGCGCGTCATCACGCCGAACGCGCCAGTGCAGAAGACGATCGCCGAGACGGCGAGGTACCAGGCGATGTTCACCAGCCGCCTCCGCCTGCTTGCCCCGTGCGCGGGACGGGCCCGCCGGTGGGGGCCGTTTGCGCAGCGCCGCCGGGCGTCTCGGAATGCTCGCCATCGAAGCCGCCCGCGCCGCGCGCGTGCGCGAGGGCGAGTCCTTCGACGCCCTCGACCATCGTGCCGGTTCCGCGCGGGCGCAGGATGTCAAGCGGCGTGAGCCGGTCGCGATCGTCCTCGTCCTCGTCCAAGCCTTTGCGCCGCCGAGCCAGCACGACGCCGCCCACAGCCGCGATCAGGAGCAGCAGCGAGGCGGCCTCGAACACGAGCAGGAAGCGTGTAAGCAAAAGGTTGCCGATGTAGGCGGGGGTCCCGAATGCCCGCGGACCGGGTGCGTAGGGCGCGCCGGCGCCTTCGACTGCCTTCAGGCCGCTGCCCAACAGGGCGATCAACAGCTCGACGAGCAACGCGCCCGCGAACAGAGCCCCGCTCAACTTGCGCCCATCGGCCCCTCGCGCGCGCGGACGGCGCGTGAGCCCACCGTCGAGGGCCTGCTCCTCGTCGCCCACGTAGGCCACCACGAACACGTAGAGGACCATCACCGCGCCCGCATACACGACGACCTGAGCGGCCGCCACGAATTCGGCTCTGAGCAGCAGGAACAAGACCGCCAGCGAAAGCAGATGCGCGACGAGCGCCAGCACGCTGTAGAAGGGATTGTTCAGCGTCACCACGCCGACGGCGCCCGCGATCACCCCGATCGCGGCGATGAAGAAGAGGATGCTGGACACGGTTTACGTGGCCTCTGAATGGGTTGGGATCGTTGTTCGTGCGAACCGCGAAATCGAGCCTGTCTCGCGTTTCATCACTCGCCCTCCCGGCGCAACGGCGTGCGCTCCAAAGGCTCGGCAAGCAGCATCTCCTTGGTGAAGATCAGGTCCGAGCGGGTGTAGTCGGACATCTCGTAGTCGTGGCCCATCGTGATCGCGTCAAACGGGCAGGCCACCTCGCAGTAGCCACAGAAGATGCACCGCGACAGGTTGATCTCATACACAGCCGCATAGCGCTCGCCGGCCGACACCCTGTGCTCGGGAGTGTTCTCGGCGGCAACCACCCTGATGCAATCCGCCGGGCAGGCTGCGGCGCAAAGCGAGCAGCCGACGCACTTCTCCAGACCGGTGTCCTCGAACTTGTGCAACTTGTGCCTACCCCGGAAGCGGGGGTAGACGGGCGTCTTCTCCTCGGGGTACTCGAGCGTGACCGGTTTTTCAAGCATCCGCCCGAACGTTGTCTTCATGCCTCTCAGCGTTTCGCCGAAGGCGCGATAGGTGCTGCGCGCGGCTCCCGGCGCGGGTGCCCGCGTGACCTCCAGCATGTCGTCGCCCGGGTTCCACGTCATCAGTGCGTCACCACCACGAGGATCGCGGTCACGAGCGCGTTGAGCGTGGCCAGCGGCAAGAGAATCTTCCACCCGAAGCTCATCAACTGGTCGTAGCGCAGGCGTGGCAGGGTGGCTCTGACCCAGATGAACAGGAACGTCATCAGGCCCATCTTGAACAGCACCACGAAGGGGTCGACCCAGCCGGGCGGATGGATCCCGAATGGCAGCAGCCAGCCACCCAGGAACACGGTCGTCACGATGCCCGAGACGACGAGCACGTTGAGGTACTCGGCGAAGTAATAGGAGGCGAAGCGCCCGCCGCCGTACTCGGTGTTGTAGCCGCCGACCAGCTCGGCGTCGGCCTCGGTCAAATCGAACGGCGCCCTGTTGGTCTCGGCAAAGCCGGCCACCAGGAACACGAGGAAACCGAAGAACTGGGGCACCACGTACCACATGCCCCGCTGCGCTTCCACGATCCCGGTCAAGGAGAGCGTGCCTGCGGTGAAGATCACGCCCACGAGCGCGAGGCCCTGGGAGACCTCGTAGGAGATCAACTGAGCCGCGCCCCGCATCGCGCCGAGGAAGGAGTACTTCGAGCCCGAAGACCAGCCGCCGAGCATGATCCCGTAGAAGGCGACCGCGCCGAAGGCGAACACGTACAGCGGCCCGATCGAGACGTCCACGCCATACAGCCCCACCGGCGTGCCGAAGATGTTCTGGACGTTGCCGAAGGGAATGATCGCGAACGCCGCCACGGCCGTCACGATCGAGATCACAGGCGCCAGGGCAAACAGGAACCCGGTCGAGGTGGAAGGCCTGAACTGCTCCTTGGTCAGGAGCTTGACGATGTCGGCCAGCGGCTGCAACGCGCCGAACGGCCCGACCCGGTTGGGGCCATAACGCGCTTGCATGCGGCCCAATATCTTGCGCTCGGCCAAGAGCACGATCGGCACCAATTGCAGCCCGACGGCGAAGATCACGATCGCCTTGACGATCTGGATCCACCAGGGTTCGTAGTAGCCGACGACGGCGATGCTCATGAGACCACCGCCAGAGCGACGCGGCTCGCCAGCTCGTCAAGTATCTGCCGCTCGTCGCGGATCTCGCCAAGGTGGCGCACCGCGCGGCGCACGCGCTGGGCTCGGCCATCGGGGTGCGTGACCGTGCCTTCCTTTTCCGGATAGGCCTCGGCCGGCAGTACCACGTCCGCTTGCTCGCGTAGGGCGTCGGTGAGGAATGCGGCATGTGCGATCACAGTTCCGGGCGCGTTGACCGGCGGATCTACGCCGAGCAGATAGAGGCAGCCAAGCTCGCCTCGTTCGAACGCCTCGACGATTGCGGGCGCGTCGAGGCCATCCTCCTCGACCTCGCCGAGGCCCGGGCCGGCGTTGGGGAGCACACCCGCTTCGCGCAGGCCGCGGCCGTTGGCGTGGGTGGGGATTTCGAGCAGCCCCGCGCCCTCGGTCTCGGCGATGCCCAGCTTCGCGGCCAGCTCGAGCAGCGCTTCGACCGCGCGCGTTCCGTCGGGGCCCGCCGCGAGGCGCTCGCCCCACAGGATCACGATCTCGCCCGGCCCGTCCTCGGGGCAGGCGTCTCGGAGCTGGGCCATCAGCGCCTCGGCTTGTGCTTGCTCGAGGAGCTGCCCCGCGCGCGCGTGTATAAGCGCCATGCCGTGGCGGCGCACACCCTTGCGCAGACGCAGGTCGAGGATCGGGGCATCGACGATCGGGTTGGCCTCGAGCACAAGCACGGCATGGGCGAACTCCAGGTCTGGAACCTTGGCTTGCAGCGCGGGCTCGGCGAGCGCCCGGTGCAGCTCCAGCGGCAGGGTTCCGGCGGCGCGCGAGTCCAGGTGTGGCGAACCGAGTGCCTCGCGCATCAGGCGACCAAGCAACAGGCCCTCCTCGTTGGTTGTGCCGCCGCCTGCGATTGCGCCGGTCGCCGCGCCTGCGCGTCGCAGATGCGATGCGGCCTCCTCCAGCGCCCGCTCCCAGGACACGCTGCGCAGCTCGCCGCCGTCGCGGATCAGGGGCTCGGTAATGCGGCCTTCGCCGAGCTTCGGGTAGGCGAAGCGACCGCGGTCGCACAGCCAGCCGTCGTCCACCTCGGAGTTGTCGCGAGCCAGGACCCGCATCACGCGCTCGTCGCGGACGGTTAGCTTCACGTTGCACTGGGATGGGCACAGAGTGCAGATCGAGCCTGCGTCCTCCACATCCCAGGGCCGCGCACGGAAGCGATAGTCGCGTGAAGTCAACGCCCCCACAGGGCACAGCTCGACGATGTTGCCGCTGAAGGGCGCCTCATAGGGCCTACCGTCGAAAGTCGAAACGTAGGAGTGGGCGCCGCGCTCGAGCAGGACGAGCTGGTAATCCTCGGAGATCTCCTGGGAGAAGCGCACGCAGCGGTAGCACAGGATGCAGCGCTCGCGGTCGATTGCGATCTTCTCCGAGAGCGCGAGCGGCTTGACGAAGTGGCGCTTTTCCTCGACGAAGCGCGTCTTGCCCGGCCCCCAGCCGAAGGCGATGTCCTGCAGCGGACACTCGCCGCCCTTGTCGCACACGGGGCAGTCGAGCGGGTGGTTGACGAGCAGGAACTCCACCACCGCTTCCTGGGCGGTTTTTACCCGTGGCGCCTGCGTGTGGACGACCATTCCGTCCTTGACCGGGGTCGAGCAGCCAGTCTGCAGCTTTCCGATGCCCTCGATTTCGACCAGGCACATCCGGCAGGCGCCGACCGGTTGGCCGAGCTTCGGCTCGTAGCAGAACACCGGGATCTCGACGTCGCCCAGCTTGGCAGCGTCGACCAGCATCATGTTTTCAGGAGCCTGCACCTCGCGGCCGTCGATCGTGAATTTGATGGGGCGTTGTTCTGGCCTAGGCATGAGCGACCTCTCCGGCGAGTTCTCGCTGCGCGATCAGGGCCTGCTCGGATGCGCCGAGGCCGGCGCGGGCACGGGCCGTCTCGATGTGGGCTTCGAACTCGTCCCTGAACTTGGCGATCAGCGAGCCGATCGGCATCGCCATCGCGTCGCCGAGCACGCACAGGCAGTTGCCGATGATGTGCTCCTGGACCGAGGCCATGATCTCGATGTCCATCGGCGTCGCCGTGCCGGCGTCGATGCGCTCCAGCATCTTCACGGTCCAGTTCGTGCCCTCCCTGCAGGGGGTGCACTTGCCGCACGACTCGTGCCGGTAGAACTTGGCCACCTTCAGGGCCACGTCCAGGATCGGCGTGGAATCGTCCACCACGATGACCGCGCCCGAGCCGAGCATCGAGCCGGCCTTGGCCATCGAGTCGAAGTCGTAGGGCAGGTCGAGGTCCTCCTTCTTCAGGACCGGTGAGGAGGAGCCGCCCGGGAACCAGCACTTGACCTCGCGTCCCTCGGCCGGGCCGCCGGCCAGGCCATAGACGATCTCGCGCGAGGGGATCCCCAGCTCGATCTCGTAGTTGCCGGGTCGTTGCACATGGCCGGAGACCGACACGAGCTTTGTTCCTTTGGAGGTCTCGGTGCCCAGCTTCGCGTACTCCTCGCCGCCCATCTTCAGGATCGTGGGCACCGTGGCCAGCGTCTCCACGTTGTTGATCAGGGTCGGGCCTTGATAAAGGCCTTGGTTGGCCGGAAACGGTGGCTTGAGGCGGGGGTTGCCGCGCTTGCCTTCCAAGGAGTCGAGCAGGCCGGTCTCCTCGCCGCAGATATAGGCGCCGGCGCCGCGATGCACCACCAACGACAGCGAGTGGCCCGATCCCAAGATGTCCTCGCCCACATAGCCGGCCTCGCGTGCTTGCGCCAAAGCCGCGTCGAGCATGTCGGCCTGGTGGACGTACTCGCCTCTGATGTAGATGAACGAACGGTTGGCGCCCGCCGCGTAGGAGGCGATCACGATCCCCTCGATCAGCATGTGCGGGGACTTCTGCATCAGTTCGCGGTCCTTGAAGGTGCCGGGCTCGGACTCGTCGGCGTTGCAGACCAGGTACTTGTCGATCGAGCCTTTGGGCAGGAAGGACACCTTCTTGCCCATCGCAAAGCCGGCCCCGCCGCGCCCCCGCAGGCCGGACGCTTCCAGCTGTGCGAGCACCTCCTCGGGGCTCATCGCCAGGGCCTTGCGCAAGGACTCGTAGCCGCCGCGCCTGGCGTAGACCTCCAGCGTGTTCAAGCCCGGCTCGTCGATGTTCTCGAAGAGGAGCTTCACGCGTTTGCCTCGGTATCCGCGCATATCCGTCTCGCAAGCTGCTTCTCAGGCAACACAGGACGATCCGATCGGACATCGTCGAGAAGTTGAGGGACGTCATCGATCGATAGGGGACCGACATAAACGCCATCGACGGAAGCCATCGGGGCTATGTCGCATGCGCCCAGGCACTCGAACGGACGGACATTGAATTCAGGGTCGGCGCCGGCGGCAGCTTGAACGGCCTGGAAGAGCTCGTCGGCTCCACACAGAGAACAGGAGATGTTGGTGCACACGTATATGGAATGCCGCCCGACCGGCTCGGTCTCGAGCATGTCGTAGAACGTCGCCACCGCCTCCAGGTAAGCCGGCGTGACGCCCATCACCGACGCTGTCTGCTCGATCGCCTCCGGCGAGCACCAGCCGTGCACTCGCTGGGCCGCCTCCAGCGCCGGCAGCGCCGCCGAGCGGCTGTCGGGGTAGAGCGCCATGTGCGCCTCGATCTCTGCGCGCAGCTCCTCCGGAACCTCGATCTGCTCCGCCTGGCTCATCTATCGATGCCCCCCAAAATCGGGTCGAGCATCGCCAGGGTGGCGATCATGTCGGCGATGTAGGAGCCCTCGGCCATGTGCGACAAGGCCTGCAGGTTCACGAACGAAGGGTCCCTCATGTGCACGCGGGCGGGCTTGGAGGAGCCGTCGGAGCGCACGAAGCAGGCCAGCTCGCCGCGGGGGGACTCGATCGGGTTGTAGATCTCGCCCGGCGGCACCCGGAAGCCCTCGGTGACCAGCTTGAAGTGGTGGATCAGGGCCTCCATCGAGGTCGCCAGCTCGTGGCGCGGGGGCAGAGCAACCTTGCGGTCCTCGGTGATGTGGGGACCCTCTGGCAGGCCGTCGAGGGCCTGGTCGATGATCTTCACCGACTCGTAGATCTCGGCCACGCGCACGGCGAAGCGGTCGTAGTTGTCGCCAACGGTGCCCACCGGGATCTTGAAGTCGAAGTCCTCATAGGAGCTGTAAGGAGCGGCCTTGCGCAGATCCCAGGGGTTGCCTGCCGCGCGCAGCAGGGGGCCTGTGACGCCAAGGCCGAGCAAGGTCTCGGCATCCAAGGGGCAGGTGCCGCGCAGGCGCTGCAAGACGATCTGGTTGGCGTCCAGGATCGCCCGGTACTGGTTGGCGCGTGCCGGCATGATCTTGGTGAACTCGCGCGCCTTCTTCACGAAGCCGGGGGGGATGTCCTCCATCACGCCGCCCACCTGGAAGTAGCGCGTGTGCATGCGCTGACCCGAGGACATCTCGAACAGGTCGAGGATCAGCTCGCGCTCGCGCAGGCAATACAAGAAGATCGAGACGGCGCCCAGGTCCAGGGCTGAGGTGCCCAGCCAGATCAAGTGCGAGGCGATGCGGTTTAGCTCCAGGTGGATCACCCGCAGGTATTGGGCCCGCTTGGGCACCTCGACCTCAAGGAGCGTCTCGACCGCCCCGACGTAGGCCATCGCGTTGAAGTAGTAGGACAGGTAGTCCATCCGCTCGACGACCGGGATCGCCTTCCAGTAGGCCTTGTCCTCGGCCGTCTTTTCGATGCCGGTGTGCACGTAGCCGATGACCGGCTTGATCGAGCGCACGACCTCTCCCTGCAAGGTCACGAGCAGCCGCAGGACCCCGTGCGTGGCGGGGTGGTGGGGGCCGAAGTTGAGCGTCAGCAGCTCGTCGTGGGTGTCCTCGCCCGACTCGACCTGGGAGAGCGTGATGCTCTGCTCGCGGCGGCGGTACTCGGAGATCTGGTCGGTTGGGCTCACCTGGGGTCCGTGCCCTTGGGGATCGGGAGACTGCCTGCTCGGTGCACGGCGCTGCTCATCGCAGCGACTCCGTGGGCGTGCCGCCGCCGACCGTGCCGATGCCCTGCGAGGCGTGCTCGTTGTAGGTGAAGATCACCGGTTCGCCGCCGACCGGGAAGTCGCGTCGCTGCGGGTGGCCCTCGTAGTCCTCGGGCATCAGGATGCGCCGCAGGTCTGGATGGCCGGCGAAGACGACGCCGAACATGTCATAGATCTCGCGCTCCTGATGGTCGGCCGTGGGCCACCCCGGGCCATCCGCGCCGGCGGGGGTGACCGAGTCGACTGTGGGCGCGCTGGTCGGCACTCGCAGGCTGACGGTGATGCGGTCGACCTCGACCATGTCGAGCAGCTCGTAGTGCACGCCCAGGCGGGGCTCGTGCGGGTAGTAGTCGACGCCGTGCACGCTCATCATCGACTTGTAGCCACGCTTGCGCAGGCTCGCCAGCACGCTGCGGATCTTCGCGGGGGCGACTTCGAGCGTGGCCCGGCCGCGGAAGTAGAGCGTGGAGAGGATCGCCTCGGGGCCCTCGCTCTCGCGCAGCTCGTTGGCGATCAGCTCCAGCCCGGTGGCGTCAGGCACCGGGCTCGACCTGCGTCCCGCTTGAGATCTCCTCGGTGCCCTGCGCGCCGTAGCGCTCGCGCCAGCCCGCCTCGGGGTCGTCCTGGACGAGCTTGCGCAACTTGAGGATGCCGTGCATCAGGCCCTCGGGGCGTGGCGGGCAGCCGGGCACGTGGACGTCGATCGGCATGAACTTGTCGGCCGGGACGAGCGCGTAGTTGTTGAAGACGCCCATCGAGCTGCAGCAGGCGCCCATCGAGATCGCCCACTTGGGCTCGAGCATCTGGTCATACAGGCGCCTGATGATCGGCGCCATCTTGATCGAGACCCGGCCCGCCAGGATGATCAGGTCGGCTTGGCGCGGGGAGGCCCTGAAGGCCTCGAAGCCGAAGCGCGCTATGTCCATGCGGGGGCCGGCGGTCTGGAACTGCTCCATTGCACAGCAGGCCAAGCCGAAGGCAAGCGGGAAGAACGAGTTGGAGCGCCCCCAGGAGACGGCCTTCTCCAGGGTGGTGGTGAGCACGCGTTCGTGGACGTAGCGTTCGAGCTCCTTGCCCTCCAAGGTGGCCGGCGCGTTGTGACCATGCAGCTCGGCTCCGCGCAACAGCTCCTGGGAGTCGTGCCCGCTGACGCGCAGGGCGCTGGAATCGATCTCAATCCCCCGCGGGCCTGCGGGTTGCGTGCCGCGGGGAAGAGGCTCTCGCTTTATCTCCACTCGAGCGCTCCCCTGCGCCATACGTATACGAAGGCCACGGTCAAGAGCACGATGAACGTGACCGTCTCGGCCAGCGCATAGCTGCCATATGCCTTCAGCTGGACCGCGATCGGGTACAGGAAGACGACCTCGATGTCGAACAGGATGAACAGCATCGCGATCAGGTAGAAGCTGATCCCGAAGCGCATCCCGCGCTTGACCTCCGAGGGCAGGCCGCACTCGTAGGGGTCGAGCTTGTGCTCGGCTCGCCGGCGCGGGCCGACCATTGTGTTGAGGACGGCGAACAGGCCGCCCACGGCGCCGCCAAGGATCAGGAATACGATCGCCGGGAAGTAGCTGCGCAGCACGCGCGCTGTTATATCACCCTTGTGACAAACTGTTACATAGTGACGATTGCCTCTATGCCGGTGGGCGAAGCTGAGCGTCGATGAACGAAGCGGTTAGGTGGGGGGCGTTCGTGCTCGCGTTGCTGAGCGCGGTGCCCGGATTGTTCGGCGCGTGGCGTTGGTATCGACTCCAGCCGAGTCGTGCCTTCTGGATTCTGTTGCGGGTCGCGCAGGTTGCCGCGCTCGTGTATGCGCTCGCGATCGGGATCCTGGCTGCGGCTGGGCATTATTCGAGCGAAGACCTTTTCTATCTGTATGCGCTGCTGCCCTTGGCGATCGGCTTCGTGGCCGAGCAACTGAGGGTCGCCTCCGCGCAAACGATCCTCGACCAGCACGATCTCGCGGACGCTCGGGCCGTGGGCGAGCTCCCCGAAGCCGAGCAGCACGCGATCGTGGCCTCGATCGTGCGCCGCGAGATGGGCGTGATGACGCTGTCGGCGCTCGTCGTGGTCTTCTTGGCATTGCGTGCCGCCGAAACCGCTCACGGTTTTTGAGCCCCAAAAAGGGTCGCCGTGCTCACGGGGGGAAGGCCAACCGATATATTCCGGCGCGCATGAGGCCGTCCGTGAAGATGCTCGCGCTCGCAACCGTCCTGCTTGCCCTGGCCGGTGGGATCTCGGCGTGCGGCTCGCAGGGGATCTCGGTGCCAAAGACGAGTCCCTACTACCGCGGCGCTGTCCTGTTTCGCGACCACTGCTCCGGCTGCCACACCCTGGCTGTGGTAGGCGCCGAGGGTTCGGCCACCTCGATCAAGGATCGCCTCAAGACCAACGGTCCCAACTTCAACATCCGCAAGGAGAACGAGGAACAGGTCCTCTACGCGATCCGCAACGGTGGCTTCTCGGGCGCGATCATGCCCGAGAACCTGGTCGTGGGCGACGACGCCAAGGACATCGCCAAGTTCTTGGCCCAGTACTCGGGCCTGCAGGCCCAACACGTGCCGTCGGTCAACATCACCCTGTCGACCAAATAGCGCTGAGCCGCGAGGGCGCTGTGTCGCGAGCGGCCGTTGTGGGG
>Ga0208586_1000039_pt1 | contig 48140 bp, 44 predicted proteins | sample NGESurshal072012_6_FD_184471 | JGI IMG/M metagenome (GOLD analysis project Ga0208586, IMG submission 184471) | Arctic peat soil microbial communities from Barrow, Alaska - NGEE Surface sample 53-3 shallow-072012 (SPAdes) | ecosystem: Environmental > Terrestrial > Soil > Wetlands > Peat ... | reverse complement strand
CGATCGTGCCCACGATCGTCGCAATCGGTCCCGACGAGCGAGTCAGCAGGTACGCCAGTGGCACACCGAGGACTGTGACGAGGGCCAGCGAAATGGTGGCGCCGCTCACCGAAATCCACAGGGCCGGAAAAAGACCTGGCACGTGAAAGCCCCGTTGCGGCGACGTGATGAATCGAACCACGAAGGCGACCAGGGGATAGCCCAGATAGACCACCAGCAATCCGCCCAACCACAGAAGAGGGCTTTTGGGAAGCCTCGAGGATGTCACGACGTCGTCGTGGTCACGGAGGAGGTCGTCGTTGTGCGCGTCGAACTCGACGCCTTCGTTACGAGCGGCGAAACCACCGGCGTGACGCCGTACTTCTTCAGAATCGATCGGCCGGCCGAACTGAGCAAGAACAGCACGAACGCTTTTGCGGCAGCCTGGTGTGGGGCGCGGTTAAGGATCGCCACCGTGTACTGGGCAAACAAGTCGGTCCCCGTAAGAGGCACTGTCTTGAGGTGGGCCGCCGCGGCTTCCACGCCGTAGAAGAATCCAGCGTCGAGTTGACCCGCTTGGAGGTTTCCTACGAGCGCGGTCTCGGGAAAGACGCTCGACGATGACGTGGCGAGGGCGTTGAGCGCCGGGATGTTGTGCGTCAACGCCGTGCCCTCGAGGGCGTCGACCGCGAGCACGCCCTTGGGATCGGTGGCGGGGTCAGTCCGGCCGAGCAAGAATCCCGGAAGGTCCACGACGTTGAACCACGATTTCGTTTGGAGATCTTTCGCGAACTTCGACTTCGTGTAGTAGCCGAGCACGAGTGGAGATACTCCGAATTCGCGGTACGACGAAACCCAGTTGCCATTGCTCGCGCCCTCGAGCGAAGCGTTCACCGTCTGCGAGGCGCTGACAAAAACGTCACCCGCTATCGTCTTTCCGGCAATTTCGTTCGCCAGTGCCGAAGAGCCCGCCGAATAGCCACTCACCGTGTAGCCCGTCGCCTTGTGGAAGGCCGGGCTCAGATGTTGCGTCATCAGATCGAGCAAGGAACCGGCGTAGAGAACGTTGACGGTGCCCGATGCCTTCTTGGTGTTCGCGGCGCCCGACGGTCCGCTCGCGAGCGGGACCACGAGACCGGCACCTACCATCGACGCGACGAGAAGGCGTCCCACGACGTTGTGACCACGACGGACTCTGGAATGAACAGAAATGCGTGTCATTTATCGCTCCTCGGGTTCGTTGCGAATACAGTACTCGTACGCACTATTCGACGTGAATATTGCGATGCGAGGCTAGTTTCCCCGTAAATGCGCTCTGAAGTTTCTTGCGAATTAGTGCCAACACGACGTTCGTCGAACGCAGAGGCGTCTACGCGATGAGAACGACCCGGTTGATTCTCGACGCGACAATAGGATGTGGCGAATGTCGTCGGCTCCAACTTCTGACTGGATTTCGATCACGGAACACCCGCTGTCGCCCGACGAACTATCCAATTGGGTCGTTCTTCCCAACTGCGGTGCCGTCGTGACCTTCTCCGGCATCGTCCGAGATCATTCAAGTTCCAGAGAGAACGTGATCGCGCTCGAGTACGAAACCAACGCCGCCATGGCGGAGCAGCGCCTCCGTGACGTCGTCGATGAGGCTCGGAAACGGTGGCCCGCACTCGAACGAGTCGCCGTCCACCACCGAATCGGCCGAGTCGAACTCTCGGTGTCGACGGTCGTGGTGGCGGTGTCGGCGCCGCACCGTGACGTGGCGTTCGAAGCCGCTCGCTTTTGCATCGATGCCTTGAAAGCCAGCGTGCCGATGTGGAAACGAGAACTGTGGGAGGGCGGATCGGCCTGGAGTGACGAGACGTCCCCCATCGTTAACGCCCGAGACCAATGACAGGGCAACCATGGACGATCATCGGAACGAGAGCCGGTCAATGATCTCGTACGAAGAGGCCCGTGAGTTCGTCCTCAAGGACTTAAGGCCACTGGCGTCGACAGAAATCGATCTCCATGACGCGCTCGGATTGGTGACCGCGGGCGTCGTACTGGCGCGCGAGCCGTCGCCGCGTTTTGCGAACTCCTCGATGGACGGCTTCGCCTTACGCGCCGGGGACACCGCGAACGGAGCGGTCCGACTCGAGATCGTGGACACCGTCTTCGCCGGTGACGTATCCACGACGGCGGTAAAAACGGGAGAGGCGGCGCGCATCATGACGGGCGCTCCCCTGCCCGACGGCGCCGACAGTGTCTGCATGAGAGAAGAGGCTCCGGTCGATACCGATGGGAACACCGTACTAATTCAGAGAACGGTGCAACGCGGCGAGTTCGTGCGTCTCGTGGGCGACGACGTAAGCGTTGGTCAAGAACTCGTCGGAATCGGGACCGTCATCGGACCGGCGTTGTTAGGCGTGCTCGCCAGTCAGGGCATCGCGTCGGTCTTCGCCCACCCGCGACCGCGGGTGGGCGTCCTTTCGACCGGCAACGAACTCTCGGATTCCCATGACGAACTCAGATCCGGGATGATTCGAGACGCCAATCGCCCTTCTCTTCTCGCCTCGCTCGCACGGTCCGGATTCACGCCCGTAGACCTGGGCATCGCCGGGGACACGCCCGGCGACATTACGGAGGCTCTCGAGCGCGGTCTGCGCACCTGTGACGCGATCGTTTCCACCGGGGGCGTGAGTGTCGGCGACGCCGACTTCGTCAAGTCGGTGCTCGCGGACCTCGTCGGTGAAAATGCACGATCGATGCAAGTGGCGATCAGACCCGGGAAGCCCTTCGCGTTCGCCCGGGAACCGTCCTCGGGCACGCCATTTTTTGGCCTCGCCGGTAATCCGGTCTCGACCCTCGTGGGTTTCGAACTGTTCGTGCGACCGGCACTTCGACGACTCGCCGGGCACAGCGAGTTGGACCGACCGACCGCATCGATGATTCTCGACTGTCCCGTGCCCCGGCGTCGTGACGGCAAACTCAATCTCGTTCACGTGACCGCCCAATGGGAAGGTGACGGACGACTGCACGTGAAGAGCGTCAGTCGCCTAGGGTCTCACCTTCTTAACGCCATCGCGGACGCCAACGCCATCGCCGTAGTGCCCGACGGCGACGGTCTCGACACGGGACAAGAGGTTGCCGCGATGATCATCGACACCGAACGCCTGAACGGAGCGTGACATGGCCAAGCTCATGCTGCTCGGCCCCGCTCACGAAGCGGCCGGACGACGCGAAGACAACTTCGATGGTCCGACGCTGGGTGATGTTCTTCAAGAGGCTGTCTCTCGATACGGAGAAGAGTTCAGGGCACTACTTGAAATCAGTCAGGTCTGGCTCAACGGCGAGCCCGCGGCACCAACCACCCTGGTCGATTCTCACGACGAAATTATGGTGCTCCCACCGGTCTCCGGAGGGTGAGGCGAGGCCTCGCCTTGGAGTAATTCAAGAGCGTGGGGCAAGACGTCCAGTATCGATTCCAGGCACTCGATCGCTCCCTTCGGTGAACCTGGGCAGTTCACGATCACGCTTCGACCCGCCGTGCCGGCTCGAGCACGAGAGAGTCGACCGAGCGGATTGACCAGTCGCATGGCCTCGCTGAATCCCGGCGCTTCGCGGTCGATGACTCGTAACGTCGCCTCGGGAGTGAGGTCTCGCGGTGAGAAGCCCGTCCCCCCCGAGGTCACGACGACGCCGCGGAAATCTTGAACCATTGCTCGAAGAGCGCTCTCCACTGACGGCACTCCGTCGCCCACGATTGTTACTTCGACGACGTCGAATCCAGCCTCGACGAGTCGCGTGCGCAGTAGCGGCCCAGCCAAATCCGCTCGCGTTCCGGCCGCCGCCGAGTCCGAGATGATGAGGATCTTGGCCGCGAACTCCATTCCCTCGAGCGTAGGGGATTGAAATTTGACGCGTCGTACTTTAAAGAGTGGCCCGTACACCGACGTCCACGACGCCCCTACCCACCCGCCATCGCCCCAATCACGAAAAACGGTTCGTCTCCGGAGACCACGGCGGCCGGGAGCGGTGCTTCGGGATCGTCGTGAGAGATGTCTTCTTCGCAGGCGTAGAAACGGACGAAGGGGCGACGCCTCTTGGTAGTGGGGTCTCGAATGGTTCCCAGCAATACCGGGTAGCGACCTTCCAAAGCGTCGACCACTGAACGTTGGCTGGCGACGCCGTCAACCTCGAGCTGGACCTCGCTTCGTTCATTCACGAGGGTCTTCAGATGTGCGGGTAAGACGACTCGAATCATGCCAGCGTCTGGACCTCGACCGACAAGACCGCGGGTAGGTCACGAACGATCGTTTCCCAGCTGTCACCTTCGTCGTTCGATGCGTAGACCTGACCACCGGTCGTGCCGAAGTAAAGGCCGCAGCGATCCAGCGAGTCCACGCTCATCGCGTCGCGCAACACGTCGACGTAACAGTTGCTCTGTGGGAGACCCTTGGTCAGGGGCTCCCACTCGTTGCCACCGCTTCGGCTTCGGTACACGCGGAGCTGCCCGTTGAGTGGATAGTGCTCGGAGTCGCTCTTGATCGGTACGACGTACACCGTCTCAGGATCGTGGGCGTGGACGTCGATCGCGAATCCAAAGTCCGTCGGCAGATTGCCACTAATCTCTACCCACGAATCTCCCGCGTTGTCGGTTCGCATCACGTCCCAGTGCTTTTGCATGAACAACGTGTCGGGCTTAGAGGGGTGCATCGTGATGTGGTGCACGCAGTGCCCGACCTCGGCGTCCTCGTCGGGAAGGCCCTCGGAGTGGAGGCCCTTGTTGATCGGGCGCCAACTCTTGCCACCGTCATCGGTGCGAAAGGCCCCCGCGGACGAGATCGCCACGAAGATTCGATCCGGATCCTTCGGACTCACGATGATCGAGTGCAGACACATCCCGCCGGCTCCGGGCTGCCACGACGAACCGGAGTCTTGATTGCGTAAGCCGGACAGTTCACTCCAGATCTGTCCACCATCAGTTGATTGAAAGAGTGCGGCGTCTTCGACCCCAGCCAACACGGTGTCGGGATCGCTCAACGACGGTTCGAGATGCCAGACCCTCGCGAACTCCCACGGGTGGGGTGTGCCGTCGTACCACTGGTGCGTGCCGGGCACGCCGTCGTAGTTGAACTGATTGCCGACGGGCTCCCACGTCACCCCACCATCGTTGGAACGTTGAATGAGTTGACCGAACCAGCCCGTCGTCTGGGACGCGTAGATCCGATTCGGATCGACGGGCGATCCCTTGATGTGATACATCTCCCAACCGCCGAAGAACGGGCCGCTGACGTCCCAATCCTTGCGTCGACCATCCGATCGCAATACGAAGGCACCTTTTCTGGTACCTACCAGTACTCGCACGCCACTCATGTCCCCACCTTTCCGCGCTTCGCGAACGTCCATCTACTTGTCAAAGAGTAGTGCTCGCGTCGCGATCCAGCGTTGAATTCTTCGACGTGGTTCTACCGAAAGTACCGTTGCTCTCCACCACTGCCGCTTCGTCACCGGACCGGATTCGGATGTCATCTTCGAGCCAGTATTGAAGCGCGAGGGATCCGATGTGATACTCCCGCATTAAAGAAACGCCTCGCTGCCTTAAGGATCAATTCATTCCTTTGAAAGGGATCCGAATGACAGCGAGACGTACTCAGGGTACAACCAGACTTGTCAGCCGCCACCGCGAAATAGCGTGGCCCACAAACCAACGAACCCTGACGACTGAGGTGCAGAAGAACTTTGCTCGGGCGAAAGTCCTTCAGCAGGTCGTAAGTATTGCCATTGCAATATCAAGGCCGACTCGTACACAAGGACGCAAATCGAACGTTCAATCTTTGATTTCATTTGACCGCGTGGGCGAAAGTACGGTTGTCCCGAAGGGCTCTCAAGGACCCACTAGTAGCGTTGACGGTCGTGACAACATCTCTCACGCGGAAACGTCGACCGATGCGTGCACTCGTCTCCGCTATGCGACCCAGGCAGTGGGTGAAAAATGGTCTCATCGCCGTCGCGCCGGCGGCGGCCCACAGCCTGACACACGCCGACGTGTTCTGGCGCACGGCTACCGCCTTCGTCGCCTTTTGTTTCATGGCGTCGGGAATATATCTCTTCAATGACGTACGCGACGCGCCCTCAGATCGCCTCCATCCCACCAAGAGATTCCGTGCGATCGCTTCGGGCGAACTCTCGACGAGAGTCGCCCTGACCAGTGCCGTGGTGCTGATCGCCGTCGCCTTCGCCATTCCCTTCGCGCTGACGCGTTCTCAGGGTTTACTGCTCATTCTGGCTCTGTATTTCGTCGTCTCCATTAACTATTCGCTGTGGCTGAAGAACATGGCGATCATTGAATTGGGCGTCGTGGCCAGCGGATTCTTTTTACGCGCCTACGGCGGGGCCGTGACGTCGCACATCACCGTATCGACGTGGTTCCTCGTCGTCATCTCATTCGGTGCGCTATTCCTCGTGGTGGGAAAACGGGCCAGCGAATTAAGGCACGTGGGCGAGACCGGCACCCGACCGGTGCTGGGCGAATACACGCCGGAGTTCTTGCGTTCTGCGCTTACCATGAGCGCCACCGTGGTCGTCACCGGTTACTGCCTGTGGGCGTTTGACACCACGTCGACCGGTCTTTCCGCCAACCTCAACGACTTCGTGCCAATTCGTCTGTCGGTCGTCCCGGTCGTCTTCGCCGTGCTCTTCATCATGCGCTCCGCGGAGACCGGCGAAGGCGCCACTCCGGAGGATCTGCTTCTGCACAACCGCACCGTCCAAGCGCTCGCGTTGATCTGGGCGGTGCTGATCGCCTGGGGCGTCTACGGATGAGCTCCACGCTTCACGGATGGGGTCGTACCTCGCCGGGTCTCTCGACCGTGCGTCACGCGTCGAGCGACGCCGAGATTGCCGCCGCCCTCGAGTCGACACCCGCTCTCATCGCGCGGGGGCTCGGACGCAGCTATGGTGACGCCGCCCAGGTGAGCGGCGGCACCGTGCTCGTCAGCGAAATGATCGACGTGGGGCCGATCGACGACGACGGCGTGCTCGACGTTGGGGCGGGCGCCTCCCTCGATCAACTCCTCACCCAGTGCATCCCCCAAGGGTGGTTCCTACCCGTCACGCCCGGTACCCGACAGGTCACGATCGGCGGCGCGATTGCCGCGGACGTGCACGGAAAGAACCATCACCTCGACGGCTCATTTGCGCGCCACGTCCTTGAGATTCGCGTCGTGACCCCTCGCGGTTCGGCCACGATATCCTCGGACCTCGACGGTGAACTGTTCTGGGCGACCATGGGTGGCATGGGACTGACGGGCGTCGTCAGCAGCGTAAAGCTCAAGTTGCTCAAGATCGAAACCGATCAGGTGCTGGTCGATACGCAGCGGTTCGCCAATCTCGACGAGGTGATGAGCGAGATGACGAGCGGCGACGAGAACTTTCGTTACTCGGTAGCCTGGGTCGACTGCATGACTCGCGGCGCGAACATGGGACGCGCGGTACTCACTCGGGGTGACCACGCCCGAGCCAGCGACGTGAGTGCGGCGTCGTTACGCGCCCCGACCCCGGCGAGGCTCACCGTTCCCTTCGACGCTCCGAGTGGTCTGCTCAACCGGTACACCGTGAGGGCCTTCAACGAAGCCTGGTTCCGATCGTCGCCGCGACGCCAGCTCGCCAAGCCCGAATCGATCTCGTCGTTCTTCCATCCGCTCGACGGCATCGGAAACTGGAACCGCCTGTACGGTCGCCGCGGATTTGTGCAGTACCAGTTCTGCGTGCCCGAAGGATCCAGCGACACCGTGCGCCACGCGATCGAACACCTCTCCTCGACCGGCGTCGCCAGCTTTCTGGCGGTGCTGAAACGATTCGGTCCGGCGAACCCCGGCCCGCTCTCGTTCCCGATGCCGGGTTGGACCCTGGCGCTCGACCTGCCGGTCGGTCCCGCGTCATTGCCGCAAATCCTTGACGACCTCGACGAGATGGTCGCGTCCGCGGGTGGACGGGTCTATCTCGCGAAGGACGCGCGACTCAGTCCCGAGAAGATACGGGCGATGTATCCCCAGCTCGACGCCTTTCTCCAGGTCAAGAATCGAGTGGATCCCGAGCACCAATTGACGAGCGACCTCGCGTGCCGACTCGATCTCGTGGGAGGGTGACGTGGAGAACGCCTTCGGACAGCCGCAGCGCGTCGTCGTGCTGGCCGGGAGTTCCGACATCGCGCGCGCCATCACCAAGAAGCTCTGCGCGGCGCGCGCTCACACCGTCGTGCTCGCCGGACGAAATCAGCATCTGCTCGAGGAGGCGAGCGCCGAAGCAGTCGCTTATGGCGCGAGTCACGTCGAGACGGTGATCTTCGACGCCCGCGACCCCGCGAACGCCGAGCGCACCGTGACCACGTCATTCGAAAGGGCGGGCGGTGCCGTGGACTTGGTGGTGGTGGCGGTGGGAATGCTCGGTGATCAAGAGCGGTTCCAGGACGACCCGGCCCTGGCGGCGGAGATGGTCACGGTGAACTTCACGTGGCCCGTCGCCGCACTCGCACGAGTGCGCAGTCTCTTAGTGGCCCAGGGGAGCGGGAGGATCCTGGTCCTCTCATCGGTCGCTGGCGTTCGGGTACGGCGCGCCAAGTATCTCTACGGCGGCGCCAAAGCCGGCCTCGACCGTCTCTGCGTCGGACTCGCCGCTTCTCTCCAGGGCACCGGCGTCACGATGCACCTCGTGCGACCGGGCCATGTTCGCTCGCGAATGACGACCGGGGAGAAGGAACCTCCGTTCGCCACCGGTGTCGACGACGTGGCCGAGGACGTCATGAGGGGGCTGGCCGATCGACGTCCGGTCATCTGGAGTCCCCCGATATTGCGCTACGTCTTTTTCGTATTACGACACTTGCCCGCTCCGTTGTGGCGCGCGGTCACCGATTCGATGGGCCGTTAGTGGAAGTGGTGCTGCGTCCGCGGGAACGCCACGACGGTGCTACGAAGTGAGAATTCTCGTCGCCGAAGATGACCGCACGCTCCGAGAGGTCCTGCAGCGAGGACTGCGAGAGGCCGGTTACGTAGTCGACGTGGTGTCCGACGGTGAAGCGGCGACCGCGATGCTCAAGGACCACGAGTACGAAGTGGCGATCTTGGACTGGCGAATGCCCAAGCGCAGTGGCGTAGAGACCTTGGCGCTGGTGCGAAAGCTGGGCGTCACAACGCCGATCCTCATCTTGACCGCCCGCGACGCGCCACTCGATCGCGTCGAAGGACTCAACGCCGGCGCGGACGACTACCTGGTGAAACCTTTTGATTTCGGCGAACTCATCGCTCGACTCCAGGCCCTGCAGCGACGACCGGCGCTCAGATTCAACGAGGAGATCCGTTGCGGTGATCTTTCGTTCGATGCGGCGACTCGCGAATTACGCGCCGGCGAGAAGGACATCGATCTCACGTCCACCGAGCGCCTCCTCATTGAGCTACTGCTGCGTAGGAGTCCCGCCGCCGTCTCTCGGCGCACCATCGCCAATCAGGTGTGGAGTGATCAAGCCGACGTCGTGAGTTCCAACACCATCGAGGTGCACGTCGCACGGATCCGCTCCAAACTCGCCGGGTGCGAGGCGAAGATCGAGACCATCCGGGGGTTCGGCTATCGAGTGGTCGCGTCGTGAAGACCGAGCGATCCGAACGCGTTCGAGCGGCCAAGGTCGCGGTGGTGGCCACCGCAATCGGCATGGGTGTCTACGTACTGATCGCGTTCATCTTCAACTTCTCCTTGACCAGCCACTTGACGTCACAGGTCGACGTTCGACTCAGCCAACGATTGGCCCTGACGGTGAAGGACGGCGGCCAACGAGAAGCGTCAGTTGGCAGGGCCGCCGACCCCAAGTCCGGCGTTCTCGACAACGATGACGCGCCGATCTTCGTGTGGAATGTGGCTTCGAACGGCGATGCCACCGCGTTAACGGTGGGTTCACCGCGACTTCCCTCTATGACATGGGTCGCGGGCGACGGCTCGTTACACATCGGTGGCTCCACCTTCGGCGTGCGCGCAGAGCCGGTCGGCGCGGGCTGGTTGGTGGCGGGAGAGAGCCTGGTCGACGTCGAGCGGGTCCGAGCTTCACTTATCAACGCCGAACTGATCTTCGGCGCTGGATTACTCATCATGATCTACGTCGCCTCGTTCATCGTGGGCATCCGCGCCCTGACACCCATCGCTCGCGCGCAACGTCGCCAGAGGGAGTTCACCGCTGACGCCTCGCACGAATTGAGGACGCCTCTCAGCGTCATCGAAGCTGAAGTGTCGATCGCTCTCAGCAAGGAACGAGACGCGGCGTCGTACCGGTCGACACTCGAACGCATTGGCGGGGAGGGCCTCCGGCTACAACGTATCGTCGACGACCTCTTGTGGCTCGCTCGATTTGACGAGGAGCGAACGCAACAGATTGAGGAGACCGCCGACCTTGAAGCCATCGCCCAGGCGTGCACGCAGCGGTTCCAGATCGTGGCCGAGACGTCGGAGCTTCGTCTCACCTTCAGGAAGTTCGGCGACGAAGAAGCAATCGTACGGGCGCCGCGCGACTCGCTCGATCGCTTGGTCGGCGTTCTCATCGACAACGCATGCAAGTTCTCCGGCGCGGGAGGTCGGGTGGAGGTGATCGTTGCCACCCAAGTCAACTCGGTCACCCTCGAAGTCGACGACAGCGGACCGGGAATCGACCCACAAGAACGCGACCTCATCTTCGACCGATTCCATCGCTCGTCGACGCCGGCGGGTGGGACTGGACTCGGGCTCGCGATCGCCGATTCGATCATTCGCGCGACGCAGGCACACTGCACGATCAGTACAGCGTCAATTGGCGGCGCCAAATTTGAAATTACTTGGCGCCTCGCCGCGAAGTCGAGCAGTGAACGCTTCACCGACGACGACGGAAATGACGCGTGAACCGGTGCTGACGCCCCTTTCCACTGTTTCAAGCAGATACTGCGTTCCACGAGCAATTGTAAGAATTGGTGAAGAGTCGAACGCCCTTAATGAGGCCGTAAGGTTCGCTCTTTAGCATTGAAGGCATGACGAGCACTGGCCCGAGCAGCGGCGCGTTCGAAAGCTCCCTCGCAAAAGTTGCCGGAAGCGGTGCTTCGCTGACGCTCGAGAATTGGACCGCCCGATGACGATGGACGGCCAGACGGTCTTCGAGCGTCGCCCGAGCCCGTCGCGCGCACGAGGGGTACAACGGGCGCGCCACTTAGGGAGCCAGGCGAACGCGCGACTGACCAGTTCCACCGCACTCGTCCTCTTGGTGCTGCTCGCCATCGAAGGGGTCACCGTAGTGCAAGTGGGGTCGATGCTCACGTTGCACGTCTTCATCGGAATGCTGTTGGTACCACCGGTACTCGTGAAACTGGCGAGCACCTTCTGGCGTTTCGCTAAGTACTACACCGGCTCTCGCGAGTACCGAGAAAAAGGTCCGCCCCCGGCGGTGCTTCGATTGCTCGGCCCGTTCGTCGCGATCACGACGATCATTCTCTTCGCGTCTGGAATCGTACTCTTGCTGGGACCGACGGCCTGGCGCGGCGACATGTCGTTGTTGCACAAGGCGAGTTTCGTCGTGTGGTTCGCCTGCATGACGGTCCACGTGCTCGGCCATTTCAATGAGACGAGGCAGCTGTCAACCAAGGACTGGGTCCGTCGCACCAGGGCTCGCGTCGCCGGTTCGCGCTCGCGCCGCCTCGTGATAACGATGAGCCTGGCGAGCGGTGTGCTGCTCGCCTTCGCGACGATTCCCTCCGTAGGCCCCTGGTGGGCAGCCCGGTGACTATCCATGGTTGAATCAACTCTCAATCGGCACCGGCCGCCGATCCAACAAGCGCAGGGCCCCCGCCACGCCTTGAAGCAAAGCCGGCGCCAATTCCTTCGGCGACACCGACGCGACGTTGCGGTCATTGGGCTCATCTTCGCCCTGGCCTTCACCTGGTTGGCGTTCTCCCTCGGCGGCGCCCTCTTGAATCCCGCGCTCGGCAGCTCCTTCAGTTCGCGATTGGCCGAATGGGCTCGCGGCCATGGCGGTGCCAGCATCGTCACTTGGGCGGAGAACGAGTGGTACAAACACCACCCACCACCCATCGGCGGCACGTTACCACCGGGTGAGATCCAAAAACCCCCCACGAACTCGCAGACTTTCACGACGTCTGTGCAGTTCTTATCGGCGCCCAAGCCCATGGTTCCCTTCGCGTCGCCGGCAGTTGCCGGCGAAGGCGATTGGCGTCCCGCCGGTCGCCGCGTCGATGGCATTCCGGCGATCTACGTGACCACACTTCGCCCCGATAGCGTGCACACGAGTTACGTGGCGGGCGTCGCGTGGATCGACACGAAACTCCTTCGTGCGTCGCTCTACTCGGGCAGCACGATTCCGGGCGGTGGCCCCTATCCGCTGACGGCCCCGGTCAAAACCTCGGCGGCCCGAAACCTCGTTGCGGCCTTCAACGCCGGATTTCTCATGTCGAACGCGAACGGTGGCTACTACACGGCCGGACGAACTGAGATACCCTTGCGACGGGGTGCGGCGTCGTTCGTCGAATACCGCAACGGCACGAGCAACATCGTGGCCTGGGGTAATGGCGACACGCTCAACCACTCCATCGTGTCGGTTCGCCAGAACCTCGATCTGCTGGTGAACAACGGCCGTCCGGTGCCTGGACTCGAGTCGAACGACACCACGAAATGGGGTTTCACCCTCGGTAACGCCGTCTACGTCTGGCGTTCCGGTTTGGGGATCACTGCCAACGGCGCGCTCGTCTACGTGGGTGGGCCGGGGCTCAACATCACGGATCTCGCCAATCTTCTCGTTCGTGCCGGTGCGGTACGCGCGATGGAACTCGACATCAACACGGACTGGGTCAACTTCACCAGTTATACGCCGTCGACGCCCCACGGAATCGCGTCGGGGTCGAACGGCACGGAACTGCTGCGCGCCATGACGGGAACGCCGGCGCGATACTTCGAATCGTGGTGGGCACGCGACTTCATCACCTTGTCCGCCGTCAAACCCAAGACGGGTAAGGGCTAGGCCGTGTCACAAACGTTGATTCCTCGTCGCGGCACCGGTCGAACGCCGAAACATTCTGAACAGACTCCTACGTCATTCTTAGGGTCCCCCTTATGGTGACCCCGTATCGTCGCAACATGACCGAAGTCACGACCCGACCAAAGCAGGAAAGTGGGGCCTTCGAAGCGGGTCGCCGGCCGCCACGAACCCCCCGTCGCGTGCAGCGCGCGCCGCGGCCTCAAGTCGCCAACACGCTCGCCATCATCGCCGGCGTTGGTTTCGTTCTCTCCTTCGGCATCTCGTTTTGGGGCCAGTCGATTAGGTCGTACGAATCGGCCGGAGGATGGTTCACGCTGGCCGGGCGCATCACGGGAATGACCGGCACCTACGCAATGGTGATCATGATCCTTCTCGTGACCCGCTTGCCGTGGCTCGAAGAGACCGTCGGTCAGGTTCGTCTGGTGCGCTGGCATCGAACCGTGGGGGGATGGCCGATCGCGCTCATCACCCTGCACGTCATTTTCATCACCCTGGGCTACGCCGAGGCGTCGCACGTTAGTGTCCTGAGCGAATACTGGACGTTCATCGTTCACTACCCCGACGTACTGGCGGCGACCGTCGCCTTCATCCTTCTCGTCGTGGCCGGCGTGAGTTCGATACCGGCGGTGCGCCGGACCATGAAGTATCAGACGTGGTGGGCCGTGCATCTCTACCTCTACCTCGCCCTCGTCTTGGCCTTTGCTCACGAAATCAAGACCGGCGTGATGTTTATCGGACACCCTCCACTAACGGACTTCTGGATCGCGGTGTCGGCCGTGGCTCTCGGGGCCGTGCTCGGCATACGAATCGTGCGTCCCCTCGCGCGTAATCTTCGCCACCAACTGCGGATCTCCAACGTTCGAGAAGAGGCCCCCGGGGTTTATTCAATCGTCATCAAGGGTCGCAACCTTTCGCGGCTCGAGGTCTCGGGAGGCCAGTTCTTCCAATGGCGTTTCATGGCCCGGGGCCTCTGGTGGCATTCGCACCCCTACTCGTTGTCGGCGCTGCCCCGTCCTCCCTTCATCCGAGTGACGATCAAACAACTCGGTATGCAGAGCCTGGCGGCGACGCGCCTGAAGCCCGGCACGCGCGTCTTCATCGAAGGTCCCTACGGCATCTTCACGCGGCACGCGCGTCGCAGCGACAAGGTCGTGCTGATTGGAGCCGGCGTAGGGATATCACCGATCCGGGCTCTTCTGGAGGATCTGCCACCAACCACCAAGGTCACAGTGATTCTGCGGGCCTCGAGCGTCGAGGACCTCGTGCATCGCGCAGAGATGACGGAGCTCGTGAAAGAACGAGGCGGCCAACTCCACGAGGTCGTGGGGCCGCGCAAGAAAGTCCGACTCGACGGCCAGCTGCTGGGAAAGCTTTTGGGGAAGCTCAATAACACCGACATCTACGTCTGCGGACCGCCGGCCTTCAGCGCGGGCGTAACCGAGAATCTCTTGCGACTCGGCGCTCGTCGCGAGCGAATTCACCAAGAGGCGTTCGCTTTCTAGGACTGAGGAGTAGACGACTATGACACGAAACCCGAGGAAATCAATATGAAACCCGCACCGATGGTCATAGCGGGAACGGTCATTGGGCTCGCGGGACTACTCAGCTTTAACTCCTCTGCGGTCAAACTTTCGCTCGGGGCGTTGACGGCGGCCACGGCGCCGCCGGGTTCGACGGCCCCCGCCACGACCACGACCACCGCGCCACGGGCCGGTGGCTCGAAGCCTCCGCCCACGACGGCCGGCGTGCCCACCACGACCACTACCGCGGTACCGGCGGCCGCTCGCAGCGCCACTGGCGTGGCCGCCAACTACAGCTACGGAATTCTCTCGGTCAAGGTCGAAGTGTCGGGTAGCTCTATCACGAACATCTCGATTGCGTCGATCCAAGACGGCGGCAACCCTTACTCGGCCTACGTCGACCAAGGGTCGCTTCCCCTGCTCGAGCAACAGGCTATGAGCGCACAAAGTGCACAGATTCAAGGCGTCTCCGGAGCGAGTTATACCACCGCCGGTTTCGAGCAGTCCCTCCAGTCGGCGCTCTCGAAACTGGGACTGTGAGTCGAGAGACCATGACCGGTCCCAATGCGCACCGGATCCTTCATCACGACGAGAAGGTGATGGGCACCGTCGTGACGTTCGACCTCTACGACAGTGACCCGGCGTCGAAGGACCTTCAGACTTTCCTCGACGAGGCCATCGAGGTACTGCACGACGCCGATGACGTCTTCAGCACGTTCAAGACCGACAGTCCAATCTCTCGGCTCCGGCGCGGCGAGATCACGCTCGGCGAGTGCCCTTCAAATGTCCTAGAGGTTTTGGAGCTCTGCCGAGAAGCGCGCACCATCTCCGACGGGTGGTTCGACCCTTGGTCCCTGCCGGGCGGCGTGGACCCGACCGGCTACGTGAAGGGTTGGGCCGCTCAATGCTCCCTTGACGTGCTGCGCCGAACCGAGATTCGCGGCGCACTGGTCAACGCCGCCGGCGATACCGCGAGTTTCGGTTGCCCGCAACCCGGAGCCGCGTTTCGAATCGGCATCGTCGATCCAGCGGCGACGCAACGGCTCGCGTGCATCGTGAACAGTCCGGGGGCAGTGGCCACGTCGGGCGTGTACGAACGCGGCGACCACCTGATGGACCCCCACACCGGGCGACCCGCCTCTCGAGCGGCGTCGGCGACCGTGACGGGTGCGGACCTCGGCCTCGCCGACGCCCTGGCGACGGCGCTGGCCGTCGCCGGCGAGCGGGCGCTCCCCTTGATCGAGGCGCTCTATGACTACGAGGCCCTCATCATCGGTTACGACGGCACCGCGACGATGACCTCGGGCTTTCCCGTCGCTCGTGATCCATCGCCCAGTCCTCGATCTTCGAGAAGAGCACCACCGGACTGAGCAAAGTGCGCCGCCACGACCTCGTCGCCGTCGCCCGCTCGAGTTAGGTCTCGTTCTCGCGCAAGTAGGCGTCGAGCTGAGAGAGGAAGTTCTCGAGGTCGAGCGGTTTCGTCAAATAGTCGCGCGCCCCGGCGTCTCGGAATCGTTGAATCTGCTCGTGCGAGGCGTCGGCCGAGAGCATGACGACCGGGATCGACGCTGTTTGCGCATCGGCCCGAAGCCGTTGCAACACTTCGTAGCCCGAGAGATCAGGCATGTGCACGTCGAGCAGTATCAAATCGGGACGGTGTTGCAGCGCCAATTCGTATCCCAGGCTTCCCTGCAAGGACGTGATCAACTGAACATTCGGTCGATGGACCATGAGACGCTCCAGCAGTCGCACGTTACCGACGTTGTCCTCGACGTAGAGCACGGTCGTCGTTCGCGGCGCGTCCGAGCTCGGCGTCTTCGGGATGTCCGATTCGACGTCAGCGAATTTCGTCGACGTCGTCGCCAGGGGTAGCTCCATCCAAAAGGTGGAACCCACTCCCGGCTCACTCTCCACGCCGATCGATCCGCCGATGGCTTCCATCAATCCCTTCGAGAGTGCCAGCCCCAGACCCGTGCCCTCGATGCCTTTCGACTCGGCGTCGAGACGATCAAAGGGGGCGAAGAGCCGTTCGTGCAGTTCGGGGGCGACCCCCGCTCCGGTATCGGTGACGCGAAGTCGCACGCGGCCGGCGTGCTCATCGCTGGTGAGCGTGACCGTCCCTCCGGGGTGGTTGTACTTGATGGCGTTCGAGAGCAGATTCACCAGGACTTGGGTCAAATGCTTCCGGTCGCCCCGAACCACGCCGAGGGCCCGACCCTCGTCGATGATCGCCACGCCGGCGAGCGCGGCGTCACTCGACACCATGGCCAGACACTCAGCCACCAGCGTGTCGAGCGCCACCAATTCGAGCGACACGCTGATGTTGCCCGATTCCACGCGCGAGATTTCGAGCACTTCATTGATCAACTCCAGCAGATAGCCACCCGATTTCACGATGTAACCGATCATCTCGAGTTCCGAAGGCGACTCCATCTCCATTTGGAGGATCTGGGCGAAACCGAGAACCGAGTTCAACGGCGTGCGCAGTTCGTGACTCATGCGCGACATGAATTCGCTCTTGGCCACGTTCGCCTGTTCCGCCTCCGTCTTCGCCCGCTGCAACGCCTGCTCCGCCTCGACTGACTCAGAGACGTCGCGAGAGATGATGACGGCGCCCGTGGGTTTACCCTGGCCGTCTCGAAGGGCTCGACCCCGCGACTCGATCATCACCCAACGCCCGTCGTTGTGCAGGCCGCGAAACCGCACCTTCATTATTTCGCCGGTGGCGAAGCCGCGTTCGAGCGTTTCGAGGATCAGGCCCTGGTCCTCCGGGTGAACGAAATCGAGGGCCAGGCGACCTTCGGTCTCTTCGCGAGTGAAGGCGAAGGTCGAATCGTTCGAGGGGCTGGCTTCGACGACCTGTAGGTGCTCGTCGATCACGATGATCGAATCGACGGCGGCATCAAAAATGGCCCGCGACTTCTCCAGGCTGACGGCCAGGGCGTTCACCGTCTCGCGGCTTTCGGTGATGTCGTGACCGACGGCGTAAAAGAGGTTGCGATCCTTGCGAATCGTCCACTTCATCCATCGGTAGGTGGCGTCACGACAGAGCTCGCGGAGATCCAATTCGATGACGCTGGGCGTGACACCGTCGACGGGGTCAAAGGCGCTCGTCACGTGCTCAAAGTCGTCGGGATGAATGAGGCCCCGATAGGACTGACCGATCAACTCTTTCGGCTCCCAGCCGAGGACGTGACGAAACGCCTCGTTGACCAGCACGAAATTGCCGGCGATATCGACCACGGCCATCAAGTCCGACGAGTTCCAAAAGAACTGCTCGAAACTGACGATGCTCACGTCGCGGTTATTCATTGGTCATTGTCCAACCGCCCGTGACCCGACCCACGCGACGAGAAGGGATAATGCCATTCACGTGAGTATGGCACTGTTTGTGCGGCGCAGAAGAACGATTCGAACCCCGTTCGGCTCTGCGAAACGAAGCGCTCCGTGGGCCTGTGAGCACTTCCGATGGAGGATTTCAGTTCGTGGGCGCCGCGGCGTCGACGTTGCGAGGATGATGACAGGCCACGAATCGACCGGGACGCAGTTCGACGAACGCCGGCTTCTCGGTCGTGCAGATTTCGGTCGCCGCCGGACATCGCGGGTGAAACGAACAGCCCGTCGGTCGATCCGAAGGATCGGGCACGTCGCCACTGATGATGATCCGCTCACGACGCGGAGCGTCGGTGTCGTTCAGTTCGGGCACCACCGACAACAACGCTTCGGTGTAGGGGTGCAGGGGCTTTTCGTACAGCGCTTCGGCGTCGCCCAGTTCTACGATCTCGCCGAGGTACATGACGCCCACGCGGTCCGACACGTGGCGCACGACGCCGAGGTCGTGGGCGATGAAGAGATACGTCAGTTTGAACTCGTCCTGCAAGTCGGTCATCAAGTTCAACACCTGGGCCTGGACCGAGACGTCCAGCGCCGAGACCGGCTCGTCGGCCACGACCAACGACGGGTTGAGCGACAGCGATCGCGCGATGCCGATGCGCTGGCGTTGTCCGCCCGAGAACTCGTGGGGATAGCGCCGAAGCGCCGACGGGTCGAGTCCGACCGTCTCGAAGAGACCGCGCACGCGCGAACTTATCTCGGCGTCGCTACCGATCTTGTTGATCCGCATAGGATCGGCCACGATGTCCCCCACCGTTCGGCGAGGGTTCAGCGACGCGTACGGGTCCTGGAAGACCAGTTGCATCTGACGGCGGTGCGGTCGCAGTTGGCGACGCGACAGCGTCGTCAGCTCCACACCGTTGAACTGGACGCTGCCCGAGGTGACGGGTAGCAGTTGCACCAGACAACGCGCCAACGTCGATTTGCCGCACCCCGATTCGCCGACGATGCCGAGGGTCTCGCCCCGCTTCACCTCAAGCGAGACGCCGTTCACCGCGGTGTTCAGCGTGCGAAGTCCCTTGACCCGACGTCTCGACGCGTAGTTCTTGACCACGTCGGTGGCCCTTAGGAGGACGTCGTCGCTCACGACACTCCTCGCACGGTCGCCGTCGAACGAATGGCCAGGCGCTGCTCGTCGCTCAGCCAGCAGGCGTCGAGGTGGTCGTGCGCGCCGCGCAGGGGCGGGCGCTGCTCACAGATGTCCATCCGGTACTGACACCGCGGCGCGAAGGCACAGCCGGTCGGCACCTCGAGCGGCGAGACGGCGTTGCCAGGAATCGTGACCAGTCGACGGGACTTCACGTCCGCGCGCGGTACCGCCCCCAGCAGTCCCCAGGTGTACGGGTGACGCGCCGAACGCACCACGTCGATCTCGGGTCCGATCTCGGCCGGACGGCCCGCGTACATCACGACGACCCGGTGGGCGATCTCGGCGATCACGCCCATGTCGTGGGTGATTATCACGATCGACGAACCGTGGGTCGCCTGCAACCGGCCCATCAGTTCGAGGATCTGCGCCTGGGTCGTGACGTCGAGCGCCGTCGTCGGTTCGTCGGCGATGAGCAGTTTGGGATTGCACGAGAGCGCCATGGCGATGACCACGCGCTGGCGCATGCCGCCGGAGAATTCGTGGGGATAGTGATTGACGCGGCTCTTGGGGTCGGGGATGCCGACCTCGGCCAGCAGTTCGGCCGCGCGCTGATATGCCGCTTTCTTCGTCATCTCGTTGTGGGCCCGCAGTTGTTCGACGATCTGCCAGCCGACGGTGTAGACCGGCGTGAGCGCGGTCATGGGGTCCTGGAAGATCATGCCGACTTCGCCACCGCGCACCGACTGCATGTCGGTATCGGAGAGCCCGAGGATTTCGCGGCCCTCGAAGAGCACGCTGCCCGAGATCGAGACGTTGGCGTCGCGCACCAATCCGAGCATCGAGTACATGGCGACGCTCTTACCCGACCCGGACTCCCCCACGATGCCCAGCACTTCTTTCGCTCCGACGTCGAAGGAGAGCCCGTCGACGGCGCGAACGACGCCCTGGCGCGTGGCGAACGAGACCGACAGGTCTCGCACGCTGAGGACCGCGTCCGTGGAGTGGTCTTCAAGCGACAACGCGAATCCTTGGATCGATGTAGGCGTAGAGAACGTCGACCACGGCACTGGCGAGCACCACGAAGAACGCCCCGTACATGACGCAGCCCATGATGAGCGGAAGGTCCAGGTTCTGCAGTCCCTGGTAGGTGAGGAATCCGACGCCCGGGAGACCGAAGACGACCTCGGTCAAGAGGGCGGCCCCGCCGACTAGCACCCCCACGTCCAGGCCGAAGAGCGAAACGATGGAGATCATGGAACAGCGCAACGCGTGACGATAGAGGATTCGACGTTCCGAGAGACCCTTGGCGCGGGCCGTGCGGATGTAGTCCTCATTCATGTTGTTGATCAGTTCGCCTCGCAACACTCGGGCGTAGATGCCGGCGTAGAGGCTCGCCAAGGTGAGCCACGGGAAGAGCAGGTGTAACGCCCACTGCCAGGGGCTTTGGGTCAAGGACACGTAGCCGCCATTGGGCGCCCACGCGAAAATCGACGTATGCAACCCCCCTTGGGTGACCAACAGAACCATCTGACCCAGCCAGTAGACCGGAATGGAGATCGCGGCAATGCCGAAGAACATGACCAGCGGATCGATGAACTTGCCCTTGTTCTTGGCGGCGATCACGCCGGCCGAGACCCCCACCAGGAGCCAGATCACGACCGCGCCGAAGATGAGCGACAGCGTGATCGGAGCCGCGGCCGTGATCTGCGGGATGATCCGGTCCCCGATGTTGACGTAGGACGAAAGGTCTTGCTTGATGAAGAGGTGGTACATCATCAAGCCGTAACGAATCGGCAAGGGTCGGTTGAGCCCGAACTCCTTGGCCACGTTCGCCAATACCTGAGGGGAGGCGCTGCGCCCGGCAATACGGGCGGCCGGGTTCACGCCCGGTGTGGCGAAGAAGATCAAAAAGACCAGCACACTGATCGTGAACATCACCAATACCGCCGACGCCAGTCGTTTGATCGTGAAGCGCAGCATCTAGATTGATCCGCGCAGTTTGGCCCGGGGGTCGAACGCGTCGCGGACGCCGTCACCGAGGATATTGAGGGCGACGCACACGACCACGATGCAGATACCGGGCGCGATTGCGACCCAGGGCCGCGTGTACAGCAATTGGAGTCCGTCGTTGATGATGGTTCCCCAACTCGCCTGGGGCGGCTGGACGCCGATCCCGAGGATCGAGAGCGCTGACTCGGTCAAGATATTGAGCGCCACCATCAACGGAAAGAACACGATCACACTCGGCGCCACGTTCGGCCAGATCTCTTTGCGCAAGATGCGCCAGTCGGACGCCCCCGAGGCGATCGCCGCTTGGATGAAGTCACGCTCTTTCAATGAGAAGACGATCCCGCGCACGGGTCGCGCCACGTACGGCACGTACACCGAGGCGATGATCAGAATCGGCAAGAGCAGTGAACCGGCGCCGATGTGGATGATGCCAAGGTCCAATCCACTGGTGACCAGGATGACGGACAGGGAGATCGCGAGCAGGTAGATCGGAAAGGCCCACACGATGTCGAGCAGCCTCGAGATGATCCAGTCCGTCGCCCGACCGAAGTAGCCGGCCAACATCCCGAGCACGGTGGCGACGGCGATGCAAATTAACCCGGAGGAGAACCCGATTAATAAGGTGACCCGTCCCCCGTAGAGAATTCGCGCGAAGACGTCTCGGCCCAACTCATCGGCTCCGAGGAAATAGGTGGAGAAGTGCCACGTCGGACCGATCGGCGTGACGCCCAAACCGAGGCCTTGGGTATTGGCCGGCATGACACTCCGGTAATGACCGCCGATCTTGATTCGGCCCTGGAGGTTGGACGCGAAGGGGTTGCTATGAGCGATGTCGTGGGCGTAGACCGGGGCCAACAGCGTGACCGCCACCATGAAGAGCAGGACCCCGAGCGATACCATGGCGGCTCGATTGCGACGCAACTGTTGCAGCGATGACCGCCATGGACTCTCAGAGTCCACGGCGGCCAATTTCACCGCAATTTTAGTGGCGACCGATGCGGTCGCGGGAAGTTCGCCTATTTCACCCACAACTGGTCCACGTACATGTAGAACTGCAGCGAGAACTGGTAGTTGCCCACTCGCTTGCCGATGAAGTCAACCAGCTTCGGGTTGAACAGCGGCACCCACGGCGCTTCGGTGGTCATGATCGTCTTGTCGATCTGACCCCAAAGCTTGTTGGCCGCGGTCGCATTCGTCAACTCCAATGTCTCGGCCGTGGCCATTTTCGCGTCAATCGACGGCGAGCAGAGGCCCGAGATATTGATGCTGTTGTCACTGGCCTTGTGGAAGCCACTGCAACTGAGCAGGACCTTCAAGAAGTCCGAAGCGGCCGGGTAGTCCTGGAACCACTGCGTGACACTGATCTGCACCTTGTTGTTCGTGTTCTGGATGTAACTGAACTCGATGTTCTGAGACAGTGGCTTCACCGTGGCCTTGTAGCCAATCTGGTTGAGCACTCCTTGGATGTACTCACCCACCGACAGGTCGACCGGGTCGTTTTGGGCCACTACCGCGACCTTGGCCCCGAACGTGCCCGAGGCCTTCACGAGGGCCTTGGCCTTCGTCAAGTCCGGTCCGGCGTAGGTCGAAGAGCTGTTGGAGTTGTACGCGCAGTATTTCTGGTACCCCGGGAAGGCCGGCGGCAGGATCGTGCACGTCGGCACGGCGAGTTGCGAGCCACCGTAGAGCTTCACCAAGGAGTTCTTGTTGAGCGCGTAGTTGACGGCCTGGCGAGCCTTGAGGTTATTGAACGGCGCGATGTTCACGTTCATCGGGGCGTACCAGTCAGCGGTCAACGTGTGCACGTGCACTTGCGTCGCGTACTTGGTCGAGATCTCCGAGAGTCGGTCGGCCGGAATCGGGTCAAAGATCCAGTCGGCCTGGCCGTTGGCGACGGCGGTCACTTCGGACTCGACCGGGAGACCGAAGGTCATCTCAATCTCGTCGGGATAGCCCTTGGGCTGCGCCGCGGCGCTCCACACCTTGAAATACTTGTTGCGCTTCATCACGAGGGCGGAGTTCGGGTTGTACGACGTGAAGGCGTAGGCGCCGGTACCGGGTATCGGCGTGTCGCCCTCGTCCTTCGCTGGCGTGTTGGCCGGAATGATCGAGCCGAAGGGCACCGACAACTGGTCGAGGAACTCCGAGTCCGGCGCGATGAGATGGAAGACGACCGAGTTCGTCGCCGCGTTCACCACGACGCCACCGGTCAACTTGCAGGTCGCGGGCGTCGTGACGCACGCCGGACCCCCGACGATGTCGTTGTACCACGAGCCGGCGTTGGGGTTCGAGACCTTGAAGAGTCGCTGGAACGACGCGAGGACGTCGGCGACCGTGACCGTCTTGCCGTTGGAGAACTTGATGCCTTTGCGCAAGGTGAAGGTGTAGGTCTTGCCGGCGTTGGTCACCTTGGGCATCGCGGTCGCGAGGTCGGGTACGACGTCGAAGGACGGATCGCCGCCCACCTTCTGGAACGAGACCAGGCCGTCGTAGGTCGCCTGGTAGAGCTGCCAGTACTGCAAGGTGTAGTTGACTTGCGGGTCGAGCGTGCCTCCGGCGGCCGTGGCATCGAGGTGCAGCGTGCCGCCGGCGTGCTGGGACTGGTAGCCCGACGCCCCTGCCGAATTGGTCGAGACGGCGATGATGCCGAATGAGCACACGGCCATTGAGGACAGGATCACCCCCATCCGCTTCATGGACTTGAGACGTGACATTCGATTCTCCCCTATTCGACGTTGCTCAGATTCTTGATACCTCTTTACTACAAGTTCACTGGTCGTGGTTCGCCAGGAAACTCTCCACCACCTCGAGATAGTGCTCGGGCTCTTCGACGAAGGGCATGTGGCTGGAGTTTTCGAAGATCTCCCAGCGAACGTCGGGAATATTGTCGAAGAACGGCTGGACCGTGGCCGGCGTGGCCTCGTCGAAGCGGCCCGAGGCGAGCAGCGTCGGCGCGGTGATTTTGTGTACATCTTCGACCACGCTCCAGTCGCGCAGCGTCCCGATGCAAAAGAACTCGTTGGGTCCGTTCATGACGTTGTAGACCGTCGGGTCCTCCGTCAACATCTCAAAGGTCCGCACCACCTCCGGAGGATTCGGCACCACGCGACAGACGTGAAGGTCGTAGTACGCCTGCTGGGCCGCCAGGTACTCCGGGTCGGCCGTCGTCCCGGCCGCTTCGTGGCGATTGAGGGCCGCTTCCACGTCGGGCTCGAGTTGGCCGCGCAGGACCTTCGCCTCGCTCGCCCAGAGCGCCATCGAGGCCGGAGAGTTGCTGATGACGAGCGCCTTCAAGCCGGCGGGCTGGCGGATGCCGTGCTCGGCCCCGAGCATTCCGCCCCAGGACTGTCCGAGCAAGAAGTAGCGATCGTTGATCCCTAGGTGGACGAGCAGATTCTCCAGCTCGCGCAAGAAGAGGTCGACGGTCCAGAAGTCGCCACCCTTGTCGGGCATATGCGTCGAACGCCCGCCGCCCAACTGGTCGTAGTGCACGACGGGGCGACCGCGTTCGGCGAGTTGCGCGAGCGCGAGTACGTAATCGTGCGAGCAGCCCGGTCCCCCGTGAGCGACGACCAAGGGCGTCGGACCTGACTGCAGATCACCAGTGACTCGGTACCACGTCTGCCACTGTTCGAATGGCGCGAAGCCTTCAACCACGTTCGTCGTTTCCATGGCTCGAGAGTAGAGGACGGCCGAGAGCAGCGCAACGGACCTAGCCACGTTCGGCTCAACGAAACTCCACGCTCGATCGGGCGCGTCACGGCGGCGAACGACCATCTTCATGGTGAGTACGACGAGCAGAATGTTCGGCGAGCCCATCGTCCGCTCCAGTCCGACGACGGGTTCTTCAAAGAGATCGCCGAAGGTCACCCGACTAGCGTTGAATGACCATGGCACTCTCGATCGGCATCGTCGGACTTCCGAATGTCGGCAAATCAACGGTCTTCAACGCTCTCACCCACAACCACGTATTGGCCGCGAACTACCCCTTCGCCACGATTGAGCCCAACGTGGGCGTCGTGTCGGTGCCCGATCCGCGATTGCAGCGGCTGGCGGCGATGTTCACGTCGGAGAAGATCCTGCCGGCGACAGTGACGTTCGTCGATATCGCCGGGATCGTGAAGGGCGCGTCCGAAGGTGAAGGACTCGGTAACCAGTTCCTCGCCGCCATCCGAGAGTGCGACGCGATCTGTGAGGTCGTGCGAGTCTTCGTCGACGACGACGTAATTCACGTGGACGGTCGTATCGACCCGGCGAGTGACGTTGCCACCATCGAAACGGAACTGATCCTCGCTGACCTGCAAACGGTGGAGAAGGTCATCACTCGCCTGGAACGCGAAGCCAAGCGCGGGGGCGGCGACGCGCAGTCGCGTTTGACGCAGGTCAAGAGGGCGCAATCCGCGCTCGACCAGGGTCTGGTGATGTCCAAAGTAAAGGACCTCGACCGCGAGGTGCTCGCCGACCTTCATCTCTTGACCGACAAGCCGTTCATCTACGTCTTCAACGTCGACGAGGAGACCCTGGCGGACGGACCGCGCCGCGCGGCGCTCGCGGCGTCGGTCGCGCCGTCGCCCTCGGTCATCCTCTGCGCCAAAGTCGAGGCCGAACTGTCCGATCTCGAAGAGGACGAGGCGCTCGAGCTCCTCCAGTCCTACGGACAAGAGGAATCCGGCCTAGCGCTCTTATCTCGCGTCGGGTTCTCGACGTTGGGACTGCAGACCTTCCTCACCGCCGGGCCGAAAGAAAGCCGGGCCTGGACCATCCACCAGGGAGCTACGGCGCCCGAGGCCGCCGGCGAGATTCACACCGACTTCCAGAAGCACTTCATCAAGGCCGAAGTCGTCTCCTTCGATGATCTCATGGCGCTCGGTTCGATGGCGCAGGTGAAGGCCGCCGGGAAGGCGCGCGTCGAGGGCAAGGAGTACGTCATGCGAGACGGCGACGTCGTGGAGTTTCGCGTCGGCGTCTGACGCGATACGATATTTCTAGGCGTGTGCGACAGAGGTCGGCGCCTGGAAATCGCTAACTCCTAGGAGAACCATGACCTCTGACACCTTTAACTTCAAAGTTGCTGACCTTTCACTGTCCGATTTCGGTCGCGCCGAGATCACGCTCGCCGAACACGAAATGCCCGGCCTTATGGCCATGCGCGCCGAGTTCGGCGCGTCCAAGCCCTTGTCGGGATCGCGCATCGCGGGATCGCTCCACATGACGATCCAGACCGCGGTGTTGATCGAAACCCTCGTGGCCCTAGGCGCCGACGTTCGCTGGGTCAGCTGCAACATATTTTCCACTCAGGACCACGCAGCCGCGGCCGCGGTCGTCGGACCGAACGGTACGGCCGAAGACCCGAAGGGCGTGCCGGTCTTCGCCTGGAAGGGCGAGTCGCTCGAAGAGTACTGGTGGTGCACCGAGCAGATGTTGCGTTGGCCCGGACACGCCGGTCCCACGATGATCCTCGACGACGGCGGCGACGCCACGTTGCTCGTGCACAAGGGCCTCGAATTCGAGCGCGCCGGCTTCGTGCCGGCCCCCGAGAGCGCGGACTCCGAGGAGTACCGCGTGATCTTGGCGTTGCTCGACCGGATCGTGTCGAGTGGCGAGAAGCTGTTCGGACCGATGTCCGAGGAACTCATCGGGGTCTCGGAGGAGACCACCACCGGCGTGCACCGCCTCTATGAGATGGAGCGCGACGGTACGTTGTTGTTCCCCGCGATCAATGTGAACGACGCCGTCACTAAGTCGAAGTTCGACAACAAGTACGGCTGTCGACACTCACTCATCGACGGCATCAACCGCGCCACCGACACGCTGATCGGCGGCAAGGTCGCCGTGGTCTGCGGCTACGGCGACGTGGGCAAGGGTTCGGCCGAATCGCTGCGGGGCCAGGGCGCGCGCGTCATCATCACCGAAGTCGATCCGATCTGCGCGCTGCAAGCGGCGATGGACGGCTTCCAAGTGACGACGCTCGAAGAGGCCCTCCCCTACGCCGACATCATCATCACGGCGACCGGCAACCGCGACATCGTCTCGGTCGACCACATGCTCATGATGAAACATCAGGCGATCCTTGGCAACATCGGCCATTTCGACAACGAGATCGACATCGCGGGATTGACAACTCTTGCCGGCGTTCGGCGAGAGAACATCAAGCCCCAGGTTGACAAGTGGATCCTGCCCAACGGTCGCGCCATCATCTTGTTGTCCGAGGGACGCCTGTTGAACCTCGGCAACGCCACCGGCCACCCGAGTTTCGTGATGAGCAACTCCTTCACCAACCAGACAATGGCCCAGATCGAACTGTACGTGAACAACGCGAACTACGAGAAGAAGGTCTACGTGTTGCCCAAGCACCTCGACGAGAAGGTGGCTCGATTGCACCTCGACGCGCTCGGTGTGAAGCTCACGACACTCTCGAAGAAACAGGCCGACTACATCGGTGTGCCGGTCGAAGGTCCCTTCAAGCCGGACTCCTATCGCTACTAGAGCCTGTCGACTTCTCGTTGTACCGTGAGACCGTGACGTCGGTGTCCGCCAGAGCAAATGGTTCTCGCCGTGGCCGGTAGGGACATCATCGTGTGCGCGCAGTGTGGGGAGGGCCAGGACGCCAAGAACATTCGCTGCGCGCGCTGCGGCGCGACCCTGGAGACCACCGAAAAGCGTCAGCGGCGGCTCGCGGACCTCGAACAGTCTCGGCGCGACGCCGAGCGCAACGATGTGTCGATCCAGCGACTCCCGGGTTTCGGGCTCAAGGGCACCCCGCGCGCGATGTTCGGGATGAAAGAGTTCTTCTCCGAGATGTCGAATCAGATGCGACGGCGCTACTACGTCGTTGTCGCGGTCGTCGTCATCGCCGTCGTCTTCTTGTTGCGGGTGAAGTAGGTGGATCCGCAACCAACCATTGAGCCACCTTCCGACCGGGCTCTGAATTGGGTCGCGCGATCCATCGCCCCGGACGCGACCGTGACGTCCGTTCGGCGATTGACCGGAGGCATCACCTCGGCCATGCACGGTGTCTCGGTCGTCGATGCCCAAGGCCACCACCATCGCTGCGTGCTGCGTCGTTGGGTGCATGATCACGCCGACGACGGTCCCGAGCGCGTACTGGGTGAAGCGCACATCCTGGAATCGTTGGAGCGAACGGACATCCCCTCGCCTCGGTTGCTCGCCATGGATACCAACGGCGACGAGTGCGACGATTCCGCGCTGCTCATGTCGTACCTCGACGGTCACGTCGAACTGACGCCCAGGAATCCCGAGGACTGGCTACACCAAATCGCGACGATGTTGGTTCGCATTCACGACACGGAGATTGACGCTCCCGTGGCCGAGTCGTGGCTCGACCGGACTCGTCTCACCGTGCCGGGGTGGTCGGGGCGACCGGATCTATGGCGAGAAGCCTTCTCGGTGATTGAGGAGGGTCCCCCGGTCTCCACGCCGTGTTTCATCCACCACGACTATCAGCAGTTCAATCTGTTGTGGCGACGGGGCCAACTGACCAGCGTCGTTGACTGGGTTTGGGGATCGTCAGGATCTCCCGCCATCGACGTCGCTCATATTCGTTTGAACTTGAGTGTGCTCTATTCGAGTGAACTGGCCAAACAGTTCCTCAGTCTCTATGAATCAATCTCGGGAACTACCGTCGAGCGTTGGTGGGATGTCGAGGGCTTGCTGAAATACCTCCCGGGTTGGGGCGGATTTCTGCAGCAACAAGCCGGTCGACGATTGAGCGTGGACTTCGGTGGAATGCACGAGAGAGTCGAAGCGACGCTCCTGTCAGCGTTACGACGCGACTGACCATCGCTTGACGACGACGCGCCGTAATGTGACGACGTGTCCCTTCAAATTCAGAACATCAGTATCGATTGCCTCGACCCGGTTCGACCGGCCGCCTTCTGGGCTGAAGCCCTCGGCTGGCGAATTACGTCGGTCGAACCCGAAGAAGTAGTGCTCGAACCTCCGGTCGGTTCGCGCGAGGAAGGAATCGTGCCCGACGTCCTCTTTCTGCCGGTCCCCGAGGACCGCGTCACCAAGAACCGGTTGCACCTCGACCTTCGACCGAGCGATCAGTCCGCCGAAGTCCAGCGCCTCATCGGACTCGGCGCCAGGCGCGTGGACGTCGGTCAATCCTCCGAGTGCACGTGGGTCGTCCTCGCCGACCCCGAGGGCAACGAGTTCTGCGTACTGCGTCCCTTCACGGAAGAGGAGATGGCGGCCTTGGGTTAGCTCGCTGGTTCGAGTCAGTCCTGGCGGTAGCCGGCGAAGATGTCGTCGACGCAGCCATCAACGTTCATGGGGTTGGTCACGCGAACGAACCACTCGGCGCGCATGGTCTCCATGAAGCGCTCGCGGCCCATCTTCATCCAGAAGGAATCACCAATCTGTGAAATGTGGGCTTCGAGGGCGTCGAACTTCGCCCCGGTGACGTCACCGATGTCGATGATCGCCGAGATCGCGGCGTCCGGCGTCCCCATCTCAAACGCTTCTTCGTCGGGGCCAGCCACCTCGGGCTCGCGTACGATGCCCTTGGCGGCGTCGGCCTCGGCGCGTTCGCGGTCCTCTTGTTCCCAACGCGCGCGCCAGTGCACCATGACCGAGGCGGGGATCGCGTTGAAGTACAGCGTCGGTTCGTAGTCGATCATCTCGAGCGCCGCCACGGTGATGCGGTGCGCCTGGATGTGATCGGGGTGGCCGTAGAAGCCGTGTTCGTTGTAGGTCATGATGACCTGCGGTCGCTCTTCCATCAAGATGCCGGCCAGTTTCGCCGCGGCGACTTCGACCGGCGTCGCCCAGAACGACTCGGGGTCGTCGTTCTGCGGCCAACCCTTCATGCCCGAGTCCCGGTAGCCGAGGCGAATCAGTCGGCTGATGCCGAGGATCTTCACCGCGTTGTCGAGTTCGACCGCGCGGATCGCCGCGACCTCATCCCCGTCGTGGTGACTGGCGTCGGGCTTGGCGCCGTCGGGGCCGTCGCCGCACTCCCCGTTGGTGCACGTGACGAGCACCGTGCGCACACCCTGGTCAGCGAGCAGGCGATAGAGACCGCCCGAGGAGCTGGCCTCGTCGTCCGGATGGGCGTGCACCGCAAGAAATGTCAGTTGTTCCATTTACAGTCCTCCAAAGAGATCAGTCTCGTCGCCGGTTGTCACATCGCGGCTCCACGCCCGTTGGTAGTACTCGATGCCAAAGAGCAGCGTAAAGAGCTCTTCGTCCATCGTGACCAGGTCGGCGTTGTCCACCTGCGAGGCGTGCGTAGCAATCGCCTGGTGTTTGCGCTTAGCGAAGACGCGCACGTCCATGGTCGAAGCGACCATGTCGTCGGACACGGTGTGCGCGGCGTTGAGAATCCACGCCGGGAGAAACACGCCCTGGGCTTTCGCCCCAGCCACGAACGCCTCTAGGACGCCCTTCGGAGCGACTGGGTAGTAGAGTCGCTTCGGACTCGCGGCCAATTCCAAAGCGGCGCGCGTCACGACGTTGGCCATGATGTGATCGGGGTGCCCGTAGAAACCGTGCTCATCGTAGGTGATCACGACCGACGCGTGCTCATCGTCCATGACGGCGGCAATCGTGCGCGCCACGCTCGCTACGTCGGCGTTCATGAACGCCTCTGGTCGATCGTTCTGGGGCCAGCCGGTCATGCCTGAGTCGTCGTAGCCCAGCGTCACGACCCGGGAGAATCCGGCCACTACCGCCGCTCGTTGCAATTCGGCGGCCCGCGTGGCGCGCGTGACCTCCAGGTCGTGGAGGGGGTCCGACCCCGGTCGAGCGTGGTCGTCAAGTCCGAGTTGGCCGTTCGTGCAGGTGATCAAGACGACGCGGTACCCGAGGTCGGCGTAGTGCGACGTGACCCCGGCGGTGAAGAGCGCTTCGTCGTCGGGGTGCGCGTGGACGCACACCAGGGTGGGGGCTGCGGTCACCATGAGAGACTACGAGGTCGCCAGTTGGATGATGCGCAGGACCAGCAACGTGCCCGCCACGGACAGATAGGTTCCGATGGCCATCAAGAGCCAGCGGCGCGCCCGTGAACGCTTCGGTCGCTCCAACAGTGCCAGTCGAGGCATCCGCCAGTCGAGGCGATCGACGTCGTCGTCGGGGCGCGCGCCTTGTCGACGTAGTCCAATGGGGAGACCAACGACGACGCCCACTCCCACAATGGCCCCCGTCCATTCGAGCATCCCCACGACGTTGACCGAAGTGAACAGTGTCGAGACCATCATCGTGACCGACAGCACGACGAGTATGGCGATGATCACCACCGCGACGGCGTTCAGCCAGCGCGCGTTGACCCACGGACCGAGAGCCTCACGGTCATTGGCCATCAGTAAGACAAAGATCGACGTACTCGGCAACATCAATCCACACATCGCCTGCACCGCCAACGTGATCAGGCCGAGTGGCGCGTGGGGCAACAACACTACGGTTCCGGCGACGACTAACAGTCCCCCAAAGACGCTATAGAAGCCCTTGGCGTCACGCAGTCGAACGTTCAACCCCTGATTGAAGCGATTGGAGAGGTCGCCCACGGCGTAACTGCTCGCCAGCGTGACCGCGGCGGCGCCGATGATCGAGGCGTTCAGCAACACGATGGCGAAGAGATCGCCGGACCCGTGTCCCACGAACTTCGTGAGCCCGTGCGCCACGGTCAAGGCATTGACGTAGCCGTTCGTGCCGCCGTGCGATGACAGGCCGGCCGCGGTGAGGCCCATCAACAAGGCCGCGGTGACCACCACGACGAAGGAACCGAGAATCGTGTCGATGCGCTCGTAGTTCATCCAGCGCGGTGAGATCTTCTTGTCGACAATGTTGCTCTGCTGGAAGTACAACTGCCAGGGCGCGACGGTGGTGCCGATGATCGAGATGATGAGCAAGACCGCGGCTGAGGACGTGCCGCCGCGAATGCCCGGAACCGCCAGATCGCGAAAGAGCGAGTGCGAGGAAATGTGGGCGCGTATCACCAGAGGGATCATCACGAGATTGACGGCGACAAAAAGCATCATGAAGCGCTCCCAGCGCTGGAACGATCCGGTCGCGGTGACACCGAAGAGCGCCACCACGGCGATCGGCACGGACACGAACGCCGAGACGCCGAAGTACTCCATGGACAATGAGATTCCGATGAATTCGGTGACGATGATTAGGAAGTTAAGTAGCAGGATCGAACTAATCGAGACGTTGCCCCAACGACGTCCGATGCGCTCTCGAATCAGTCGGCCGTGACCAATACCGGTAACCGCGCCGAGACGAACGACCATCTCCTGGTTCACGATCAGGACCGGAATCAAGAGCGGCAGCGTCCAGAGCAGCGTGTAGCCGAAGTTCTGACCGGCCTGCGCGTAGGTCGAGACTCCCCCGGCGTCGTTGTCGCCCACCATGACGATGAGTCCAGGTCCGATGATGGCCAGAAGCGTGAGGAGGCGTGCGCGGGTGCCACGCCGCGTGCCCGGTTCGTACTCTTTGACGGTGCCGAAGGCACCCTTGATCTGATCCTTCGTTGCTTCGCTCACGCTTCCTCCTTTCTGTTCTCGTAGTGGTGCGACACGCCCACGACGAGATTCGAAGGAGGGCTAGGGGCCTACCGAAGAGTTCGTGTGCGATCGTGCCGGGACGCAATGAATGAAGGTGGTACTAGGGGGTTTCAGTGAGCCCCCTTTGAACGTGACCCCACGGGACACGGCGCGTCACTCTTCGACCGCCGTCATACCGAACTCGCGACGCCAGCCGTGCGGCAGGATCTCCTCGAGTAGGTCATCCACTGTTACGACCCCGATCATCGTCGAATGGTCTTCGTCGAGCACGGGCAATACCGTCAAGTTAAAGTCGCTCATCTTGCGCGAGGTCTGGTGCAGGTCCCACTGCGCGTGGACGTGGGCCAGGTGCGTGCGCGAGACACTCAAGGCCAGTTCGTGCCCCTGGGCTCGCACCAGTGGCGCGATCGAAGCCGCGCCGATCGGTTGGCCGTTCTCGTCCATCACGAAGACCGCGTGCAACGCTTCGGCCGGCACCCGCGAGGTGCGGATGGCCTGAAGGGCGTCGGCGACGGTCGCCGTGGCCGGCACGGACACGAAGTCGGGGTTCATGAGACCGCCCGCGGTGTCCCCGCTGTAGGAGAGCAGTTGACGGACCTTCGTCTTTTGGACGTCGGGCAAACGCTCGAGAATCGGAAGCCGTCGGTCCTGGTCGATCTCGCTGATCAAGTCGGCCGCGTTATCGGGCTCCATGTGCGCGAGCAAGCGCGCCGCGTCGGCGTCGCTGCGCGACTCGAGGAACTCGAGCTGATGGGTCGTATCCAGTTCTTCGAACACGTCGGCTTCGAGTTCGCGGTCGGCGGCGACGGCCTCGATGATCTCCTCGCCCTCTTCATGACTGGCCTGCTCGACCAGGTCGGCGATCTGCGCGGGGTGCAGTTTGGAGAGCTTGCGATAGGGAATGCGTAGGCGCGCAGTCGGCACGTGCGCCACGAACGGCTCGATCGACGCGAAGTCCACGATGGCTTCGGACTTGACACGCGCGCCCACGTTCTTGCCGAGGATCCGACGCAGGAGCGGACGCTTGCCCGGGTCCACGCCGACGACCTCCCACTTGTTGTCGATCTGAGCGATCTCAATTTCGTTGGCGGTGATCAGGCGACCGCGCACCAGGTTGATCAAGTGTCGAGCGAGGAGGTCCTCGGCGAGCAAGAGCTCACCGGGGCGACGCTCGAATCGACGAAGGTCCACGCGCTTTCCCTCGAAGGTCATGCGCCCCTCGGTGAGGCCCCCGATCTTTCGAATGGGCACGAAGAGGTCTCGGCCTTCGATCCGAATGACCGCCCCGACGACCGGCGGGTGCGAACTGTCCCCGAGTCGCGCGACCAGGTCCTGGACGCGACCGATCCGGTCGCCGTCCGAATCGAAGATCGGTCGGTGCAAGAACGTGGAGAGGTGGAGAATTTCAGCCATATGTTGCCTTTACAAGTCCTCTAAGGCTACCGCCTTAGCGCCGACTCTCCCCCGGGGATCATCAGTAACACCTTGGCGAACGCCGCACTAACGGAACCGACGTTCAGCGCAGCGTGGGCTTGAAACGCGCCAGTACTTCGGCCACGAAGGTGACGTCGTCGTCGCTGACGCCGGCGTGCGTGACGAAGCGCGCCCGACGCGGACCGACGGTGCCGCCGTCGACACCGAGGGCCGCGAGTTCTTCGACCAATTGGCGCGCCTGAGGATGATTGAAGGCGACGATGTTCGTTCGACATGACGTCGGGTCGTAATCGACCTCGGGAAAGGCTGTTGCGAAGAGCCCGGCGAGAATGCGCGCGCGGGCGTGGTCTTCGGCCAGGCGATCGACCATCTCGTCGAGCGCCACCAATCCGGCCGCGGCGAGGAAACCGGCCTGGCGCATCGCGCCGCCGAGTCGCTTGCGCTCCACGCGTCCGCGTTCAATCAGGCCCGCCGGACCGGCGAGGAGCGAGCCGGCCGGCGCGCAGAGACCTTTCGAGAGACAGGTCATGACCGTGGTGGCGGGCGCCGCGTACGCCGCGGCGCTCGTCCCGGTCGCCACGACCGCGTTGAAGAGTCGAGCACCGTCGAGGTGCAGTGGCCGTTCACCGATCGCGCGCGCCAGCGCCGTGATGTCGGCGACGTCCAACGGCGTACCGCCCGAGGGCATGTGCGTGTTCTCGATAGAGACCATCGCGACGTGGGGTTGGTGATCGTCCTCGGCGTCGATGATGTCGAGGACGTCGCGCAGATCCAGCGCGCCGTTGGTGTCGTCGACGGTGGCGAATTGAATGGAGGAGTTGCGCGCCGCCGCGCCCATCTCGAAGCTGACCACGTGCTGACCCCGTCCGGCGATGACGAGATCGCCGGGATTGGTGAGAATCCGCACGGCGATCTGATTGCCCATCACGCCCGAGGGCACGAAGACCGCCGCCTCCTTGCCGACGAGCGCGGCGAAGCGATCCTCGAGTGCTCGGATCGTCGGGTCCTCGTTGTAGCCATCGTCGCCGACGACGGCGACGGCCATGGCGTCGCGCATCGCCTGGGTCGGTTGCGTTACCGTGTCGCTGCGCAGATCCACTCGTCGAGTCATGGACTGAGGATACCGGGCGACTTCTACACTGTCGAAATGCACGAAGACACGCTGAAGCGAATGAACGAGCGACCGAACGTCCACAAGGAGCTCGGCATCGAAGTCGTGCTGGCCACGCCCGAAAAGGTCGTCCTGCAGGTGGAAGTCGGACCAAAAGTTCATCAGGCCTTCGGCATCTTGCACGGCGGGGTGTCGGCACTGATGGCCGAAGGCGCCGCGTCGATCGGCGGGGCGGTGAGCGTCGGTGATGATGAGATCGTGGTCGGGACCGAACTGAACTGTTCGCACCTTCGTTCGATGAGCGCCGGCACGTTGACCGCGACCGCCACGCCAGTGCGCAAGGGTCGCACCGTCCACGTCTGGGCCATAGACCTAAAGGACGAATCGGAGCGCTTGATTTGCATTGCGCGCTGCACCTTGCAGGTGCTGAAGGCACCTCCGGCGCCGAGCGAGTGAGACCTAGACTTGCCGAAGGCAATCCAGGGAAGGAGCTGATCGATGGGCGTTCGCTTTAGGGGTTGGGGCATCGCCCTGCCGGACCGCATTGTCACCAACGACGAGCTCTCCCAGACGCTCGACACCTCCGACGAGTGGATCACCGAGCGCACGGGCATCCGGGAACGACGGGTGGGCGGCTCGGCCGTCTCGCTCGGCGTCATCGCCGGTCGCAACGCCATCGAGGACGCAGGGCTGCTGGTCGGCGACATCGACTTCTTGATCCTCGCCACGACCACGCCGGACCGGCTCTGTCCGGCGTCGGCGCCGATGATCGCCAACGAACTCGGCCTGAATTGCGCGGCCATGGACGTGAACGCGGCCTGCAGTGGCTTCATGTACGGCGTTCGCACGGCCCAGGGACTCCTCGAGACGGGCAGCCGACGGATACTGGTCATCGGTTCGGAGAACCTGTCGCGCTGGGTCGACTGGAGTGACCGCAACATGGCCGTCTTGCTCGGCGACGGCGCGGGCGCCACGGTGCTGGAGTACGACGCCGACGACACCGACGTCTTGTCCTTCGTCCTCGGTGCCGACGGTTCGGCGGCCGATCTACTCACCTGCGAACACGGTGGCTACTTCCAGATGGACGGCAAAGAGGTCTTCCGTCGCGCTGTGCGCGTGGTCGTCGACTCGGCCGAGCAGGCCATGAAGATCGCCGATGTCAGCCCCGACGACATCGCGCTGGTGATTCCCCACCAGGCCAACGTGCGCATCATCAAGGCCGCCACCCAGCGTCTGGGCATTCCGATGGAACGCACCGTGGTCACCCTGGACCGCTACGGGAATACGTCGAGTTCGTCCATTCCGCTCGCTTTCTTCGACGCGCGTGAGAACGGTCGCATCAAGTCCGGCGAGTACGCGCTCATGACCGGCTTCGGCGCCGGGATGACGTGGGCCTCGGCGGTCGTTCGGTGGTCGCGTTGAGCGGACCGTCACTCATCATCCTCGCGGCCGGTCGCGCCCGACGCTACGGCGGGGTGAAGCAGCTCGCGCCCATCGGCAAACACGGTGAGGGTGTTATCGACCTCTTGGCCTCGGACGCGTGGGCCTCCGGATTCGAGGACATCGTCATCGTCGTGAATCCCGATACCGGTCCGCAGATCGAAGAGCACGTGGCGGCACGCTGGCCCAAGGAACACAAAGTGAGCTTCGCCATCCAAAGCCGTTTGCGCGGCACGGTGGACGCGGTACTGGCCGCCGAGAGCAACTTGGACCTCTCCAAGCCTTTCGGCGTCTCCAACGCCGACGACCTCTACGGACGCGCGGCCTTTATTCTCCTCGGCGAACGACTCGCCGCGAGTCCCCACAACTGCCTGGTCGGCTTCGAGCTCGACCGCGCCCTGGTCGGTGACCTACCGGTGTCACGGGGAACTTGCATGGTCGAAGACGGTCGACTCATCGCGATCGTTGAACGACGCAACGTCCACTCGACGCTCGAGGGCTACGACGCTGAAGACGGCCTCGAACCGGTGTCGCTCTCACCTCTGGCGACGGTGTCGATGAATCTTTGGGGCTTTCAACCTTCGATCATCCCGCTCATGCGCGAGTCAATCGCACGTCACGACTTCGAGATCGACTCCGAGATTCAGTTGTCGACCTTCGTGGGGCAAATGCTGGAGAGCACGTCGCTCGTCTTCGAAGTCCTACCGACTCGCTCGCGTTGCATCGGCATCACGCACGCTAAGGACCTGCCGGTCGCACAACTCCTCGTACGCCTGGAGATCGAATCGGGACACCGTCCCGAGTACGCCTTCGTCTAACGAACGACGTATCAACGGCGCCTAGACGCCAGTGTCGACTACCTCACTCGGCGGTCCTTCCGTCAACAACATCTCTATCAGTGAAGCCAATTGACGAGGAGCGAAAAGCTCGTCGCTCGCCTGTCGAATCTCCTGGACGGTCCACCAGCGCGACGCCGTCAAACGCTCCGCCAATAGTTCTTGCCGCGAAAAAGTCGGATTAATCACACTCGCCGACGTACGAATCAAAAAGAACTTCTCGTACTGGCCGGAAAACTCCGCGAAGGGAAACTCATGAGTCCGTTCCCAAATGACCGGGCCGAGGTCGACGTCGACCAGACCGACCTCTTCAAGCAGTTCACGCCGAATAGCCATTTCGAGTGTCTCACCGGGCTCGACACCGCCGCCGGGCGTCGCCCAGAGCGTCCAATCCGGGAATTCAAAGTGCACGAGAAGTATTCGATCGTCGTCGTCCAGTACGACCGCTCGAACTCCTTCGCGAAGTGGCAAGGTCACGATTTGAGGCTATTGCGAAAGGCGTCGAAGTGATGGTGCTCGCTCAACGACGACCTCGAATTCATCGAAAATGGGAAATAACTAGTGTCCAACGTGCCACTTGTCGCACGTGCCGCACTTGTACGCACGCATTGGTGCGCCGTTGTTCTTGGTTGAGGTTCGAGCCTGGGCTTGAGCCTCATCACGGCTCGCGTAGCCCTTCTTGGGCTGGCCGTTCCGAGTGGTGTGCGCGCTGGCTCCTCGGTGAAGTGAAGTCCCCTTGCTTCGATTCGGATCTCCGTGGCGGCCCGACCAATAGAAGACAAAGATCAGCACCGCCGCGACAATGACGAGCACAACGACGGTTACCATCGCAGCGCAGCCTACCGCCGGCCTTCGTCACCGGATGGGGACTCACCTCGGAGCCCAAACTGAGCTCAGCCGCTTCGCCTAGTGATCCGACTGTTGGGTATCCGTAGCGATGGATCCGTCACGGATGCGAATCCGGCGTCGCGTGTGCGAGGCGACGTCCTCGTCGTGCGTGGCAATGATGATCGTCACTCCGGACTGTCGTTGGAGGTCGTCGAGCAGCGCCATGAACTCGTTGGCGTTCGTGGAGTCCAGATTGCCGGTCGGCTCGTCGGCGATGATGACTTCCGGCGAATTGACTAAGGCTCGGGCGATGGCCACTCGCTGCTGCTCACCTCCGGAGAGTCGCGACGGCAGATGCCCGAGTCGATGGGCCAGTCCGACCTGTCCCAACAGATCGCTGGCGCGAGCAATCCGTTTCTCGTGCGAAGACTCTCGAGGCACCATGGCGATGGCCACGTTCTCCTCGGCGCTCAAGGTCGGAATCAAGTTGAACTGCTGGAACACGAAGCCGATTTCTCGAGAGCGTATGTCGGTGAGCACGCTGTCCGATTCGTCTTCGAGGGATCGTCCGGCGAAGCGGATCTGGCCCGAGGAGGGTGAGTCGAGAGCACCGAGGAGCTGTAACAGCGTCGTCTTCCCGGAACCGCTCGGACCTTCCAGCGAGACCGTCTCTCCGCGCGCGATCGCCAAATCAATCCCGCGCAGGGCGTTGACCGTCACTCCACTCTTGGCGAAGGTGCGGGTCACTCCCTTCAACTCATAGAGGGGGGATCCGGCGGCGGATTCTCGATCGCCGTCAATCTGAAGCTGTGTCACGGGTAGTGCCTTTCGATGGAAGTGAAGATCAGCCGAGGTCTCGGAGCGCGGACGCCGGGGAGAGTCGTGCCGCTCGCCATCCACCAGCGGCGCCGGCGATCAGGCCCCCGAGTAGTGCTCCGGCGAACGCGATCACGATGGTGAGCGGGTGAATAGGTGCCGTGAGGTGAACGGTCCGGGCCACCGTGGCCGACGTCGTTTGGCCCAACAGCCCGCTCACCTTGGAGGCGCCCACGGCCAGACCCGTGCTCGACACACTGAGCGCTGGACCCGCCGCCCCGATGACGAGACAGATCACGGCTCCGACGGCCACGCCAATGACGCCGCCAACCACACCAATGCCCAACGTCTCCGCCATGACCTGACGCACGACGCGGCCACGCGACCAGCCGATGGCGCGCAGTGATCCAATCTCGCGCACTCGTTTGGAGACACTCGAAAGCGTCAACAGACCGGCGATGAGGAACGCGGCCAACAGGACGACCAGGGCCAATGCCCCGCCGAGGTCGCTGGCGAGTTTGCGAGCGTTGGAGAGACTGCCCGTCACTTGATCGGCCAGCGACGCCGACGTGAGGACCGTCGCACCCGGCAGGGCCGTCTTGATGGCCTTGGCGACGGCGTTGACGTCCTTCGCGTTGGCGACGGACACCAGCACCTCATTGATGCGACCCGTGTTGGTAGTCAACGACTGAAGGTTGGAGATGCTGAAGTAGATGTCAGAGACATCACCGGTCAACGTGGGGTTGACCAAGCCCACGATCTGGTAACCGACTTTGTTGATCGTAAGGGTGGTACCGACCTTCAGCCCTTTCTGCGAGGCGTAGGCCGTCGTGACCAGAACCTGGGACTTCGCCACCGCAGGAGTCGTCGAGAGCCACGCGCCTTTCACCAATTGGGCTTTCGTGACCAGTCCCGACGTCGTGTCCGCCGGGTTCACTCCGGCCACGGTGTACGTCGAAGTGCTGGTGTTGGTGGTCGGCGGATTAAGAACCTGGTTGACCGTCTGCTCGGGGACGATCACGTTTTGCTGGTAGGCCTTCTGGGCCGGGGTGAGGCACTTGGCGAACGCGCTGCTCGAACCGGCGGCGAAGCGGAAGCCCCCGCCGCCACCGAATCCGCCGCCACCACCGCCCGTTCCGGAACCGGGGATCGTGGTGGGGGTGGTGCCCAGTTGTTTGGTGATGATTCCTTGAATACACGTCCGTTCAGTTGATTGCTCGGCTGCGGTCAAGACGGGCGCCTTCACCGACGTCGAGATCGTCTGACCGCCCGTTTTTATCGACGCGGTGATTTTCGGAACCGTGCCGGTTTCGTGCAGGGCGTCGAGCGATAGCGCCCCGACGGCACTCGTCACGCCCTTCACCTTCGCGACCGTGCTCACTGCTTGGGAGGGGAAGGTAATCAAGGTTCCGGGCACGAAGAAGTCGTGGGTGAACTTGGTACCGGCTGGTCCGAGCTTCGCCAGATCGGTGATCACCGAGGAGTTGGCCGCAGCGAGCGCGGCAGCGTCCGAGGAGTTGAGAGAGGACCCTCGCCCGGCGAAGAATCCGCCACCGCCGCTACCGCCGCCGCCGCCGCCGAATCCGCCACCGCCAAAGCGATTGGCGGGAGTCGTCGTGGTGGTCGTCGCGGTAGAGAGCGTGGGCGCCACGGTTCGCGTGACAATGATGTCGGTACCCACCGAGTTGAGCGGCGAGAGGGCCTTGTTCTGAGCGTCGCTCAGTCCCTGCGATACACCGATGATCCCCATGACCAAGCCGACGCCGGCAGCGAGGCCGATCGCCGTGACGACCGTTCGACCGAGTCGTCGCCGTAACTCATTCCACGCGTAATTGAGAGAAAACAAGGGATCCTGCCAACAATGAAAGCGGTCAACGTTTTCGACCACACGGCGACAGCACTTATTCGTTTTCGCGTTCAGAGAGTTTTCTTATGACTACAACCGCATTATTACGACGGATTTAACTAGGTCTTACTCTCCGCGCACTGATCGATCACCGGCGCGCCGGTTGCGACACATTTTGATTCCTACGGCTTGCCCGGTCCAGGTTTCAGACTGTTGAGATTCACGTTGGGAAGTTTCGAGCAGGTGAAGATCGGGTGAGAGCTTAGAGAGAGCAAGAAACTCGAAGGGGATCCAAAATCGAAACGAAGGGCGATGGCTCCCTGGGCTTGACACGTCGACGCGGGCTTGTAATTGGATGCCGGATTAATGAACAGCGACAGGTTGGCGACACCGCCAAACGGCTGAAGGACCACGAAATTGCCATTGGATGTGACGAGTTCGGATCCCACGGGCGCTCCGATCGCCACGGAGCCGGTGGCCAAAGGTTGCATGTTCGGCGCGCCGTCGAGATAACACGCCGTAGGACCGGCGTTGGTGAAATCCACGTAGTTGTAGACCAAGCCGCCGGACCTGACGTGACGCAAACTAACCGTGGTGTTCTTACTCGTACAGATTGGGAACCCCTTGTAGGGTCCCGCGGGCAGTAGCGGAAGCAGGCGCCAAGTCCGATTGTTGCGAGTCACGTACATCGGCCCCTGCCACACTTGGTAGATCGACGACGTCGGTCCGAAATCCGACAGCGAGCCCGGCGAACCACCGGTGTTTCCCAGGGCGGAATCGGGTGACCAATGGGTTCCTCCGTCGAAACTCACGGCGAGCCCGCCGGCCGCGCCCATCAAGGCGGCGTAGAGCACCCGGTCATTGCCACTGAAGAAAAAGTACGCCGGTGTGCCGCCGAGATCGCCCACGATTTCGCGTTGCGAGGTGTCATCGACGACCGTCGACCACGTCGCGCCGTCGTCCGTCGATCGAAAGATCTTGGCGGTGCCGTGGTAACTCCCCTCGTCCAAGAAACACGATAGGAGCCATGGGCCGTCGTTCGCGACGACCAGTTGTTCGATCAACGAGCCGCCGCAAGGGTTCAGGAGTTGTGACCAGGTGCGTCCGTCATCGTGCGTCACGAGTAAGGAGGAACGGGTGGACCATTGGTCGGTGCTCAAGTTGATGACCTGGGTGGAATCCGGTGCGACCGCCAAGAGGGCCACCGAATCATGTGACCGCGAATTGGAACTCGGTATCGATCTCGAATATTCCGGAATGGCCGAACCGAGCGGGTACCCGCTCAATTCGTTCGTGCACTCGGGTGTTGACGATCCAACCGACGTGTGACACTTCGACGTCACGATGCTCGTCGTTGAACCGCTCACCCCGTAGCTGGAGTCGCTGTTGTTGGAGACGACCTTTTTCCACGTCAAGCCACCGTTGTCGGTGACATAGATTGAGCTGTCCGGACCGAGAACGTAACCGACGTTGCGGTTGACGAAGTCAATCATTGGATCGCTGTCGACGGTGCCGAAGTCAGTGAAAATCGGATAACGCTGGTCGTCACTCGGAATCTCACTCCGGACGGTCCAGGTTCGCGCGACGTCAGTCGTTCGAACGAGGTAGTACCGGTAGCGGCTCTTCCCTAAGTATCGAGTTGCCAACGCGTAGCCGAGCGATGACGAGAGCATGTCCACCTGATCCACCTGGGTAGAACTGCCGAGCAGCGTGTTCGTAAGGACGGCACCGATCCGAATCTCGTGAGAATCCGCCGCGTTCGGTCGTGCTGTTGTCGTGTGCGTGCCCAGAATGACCGACCCGACGACTGCGACAGCGACGATCACAACCAAGACCGCAGTGCGTCGCTTCATGGCGCAAGCGTACCGACGAGTTTCGTTGCGAGACCATGACAATCTCTTCAATTCCAAGCCAGTCCTTGGAGTGCGCATCTCTTTCGCGAGATGCAACCCGGAGTTGAACTGTCAACCCCTCACGTCCACTGCGTTCACTCTTTCGGGAACAATGCGAACGACCACTCGCTCGTCGCCCGGATGGTCATAGGCCCTCAGGTCGAACGCATATTTCTTTTCCACCTTCGACACGAAGGAACCGTCATCGGGAGTCACCTCGGCATCGCCCCGCAACTCCAAATAGCGCTGCGGAACTGCAAGGTCGAGGATCAAAAGAGAACACTGAGGACGTGCGAGCAAGTTCTTCGTCTTTTGCCGACCGGTACTGAGTGACAACGCGACCGATCCGTCTTCGTAGAGGAACCACACCTCCGTGAGTTGCGGGCGACCGTCTGGACCAATCGTGGCCAACGTAGCGACCAAGCTTTGTAGGAGATCTTGATGCGATTCAGGAACATTGATCATTCGAGGCACCTCTTCGTCACCATTCTTGTTTACGAAATTAATAATGGGATCTCGATAAGTCAATGGAGCGGCTTCCTTTGGCAGAACATCATCGACTGCTCCAACCCAGCCGACTGACATCCAACCCGCAGGCGATATCGACCTTGAAGCCTGTGACGTACACATCTCCAGCGGCGCCGGGAAGTTTGATGGTCAAGTCGGAATAGGTATTCGTGGCCGCCACCTTGTTGATGGCGCTGGTACTGCCGGTGTTGAGCGCGTTGCAATTGTCGGCAACGCTGAGCAAGAGTTCTCCGCTCATGCGCGGAGACAAGACGGTGGACCCGAGGTTGCCGGCGAACGTTCCGTGTTTGCTTATGGGCAAGTCGTAGGTACGGTCATCCTTCACTCCTTGAATCTTCGGATAGCCCGTCAATCGACAGGTGGTGTCGCCCACGTTGATGAGGGCAATCGTGTAGATGAAGTTTCCGGTGGCCGCACCCGTGGCGACGTACGCACCCCAGAGGTTGGTACCCCGGCAGAGGGCTATCCGGCTAGTCGACGCCGAGACAGGGGAATTGCCAAAGTCGGCCATGGGTGCGGCGACCGTGAGGCACAACATGATCGTCGCTAGTCGGAAAAATGTCCCAGTGGCTGAGTGTTTCACGGCCCCTCCCCGACGTAGGAGCGATGGGCTCCCTCACGCGTCATGGTAATCACCCGTTCGAACTACAACGGTGTTGCGGCGATCGCGTTTGACCCGCCACTCTTCGACTGGTTCCTAATACTGCACGAAGATGCGCCGCGCCAGTCCGTCGATCGTCATTTGACCACCGAAAGGTAGGACGGACTGAGGATCGGTATGACCGAAGTCGGGGCCGTACACGAATAACGCGTCTCGGTTATAGATATCGAGCGCATTCAATACGGCGGCCTCTTGTTCTTCGCGAAACGTGATTCGATCGGATTCGCTCAGCGGCGCATGCGTGTGCCACGCCTTCGCTTTGGCGAAGACCACCGCCGGGAACTGGGCCAGTAACCCCCGCTCGCCGAAGTTGCGCAACATCCGGAACACCTCCTCGGCCGAAGGCATCTCCTCGGACGTTTCCAGAATCAGCACGCAGCCCTCGTACGAATCGTTGGGGAGTATCCAACGGTTCGCCGCCAGATTCCAGTGAGCGATCTCAAGATTCCCGCCCCAGGTCGGTCCGGTGACGACCTTGGTCGCCCGATGCCAATGCCAGCCAGGCTCACTCATCGTCGGCAGTTCGCTCTCGAGTGTGGACGGGTCCTCCCACCGGGCTTGGAGGTCTGTGAACTCCGTCACCGGAGCGATCTCGACCGTTTGGTGATCGAACAACGCGTGCCGGAGCGACGTCAGGAACACCGGATGAACGCCGCCGGGACGGGCGAGATGCACCAGGGTTGATCCACCGTGATAGCTCGCGATATCGAGATTCCACAAGTAGTTGAGAAGATTGGTGTTGTCCGAGTAGCCGAAGTAGGCCTTGGGATTCGCGGCAATGGTGTCGGCGTCGAGGTACGGAAGAACTGTGATCTGATCCTCACCGCCGATGACCGCCATCACCGCCTTGATGTCCGGATCAGCGAACGCAGCGTTCAGGTCATGGGCGCGTTCTTTCGCGCTCGCTCCAACTTGACGGGTGGTTGGATATTCGACCGGTACGAGACCGAGTTCGTCGCGAAACGCTCGCAACGCGATTTCTTGTACTTGGGGGAACACGCCGGCGCCCGCCCACGACGGCGAGACAATGGCGACGTGGTCGCCCGGATGGAGTTTCGGCGGCGTGCGCAGTCGAGAGGCCCGATTCATTCGGCCACCGTAGTCGTCGAGTGCTTCGCCCCTAATGCCAGTCGCGCGACGGCGTGGTCGCACCGAGGCGCAGGGGCTCAACGAACTCGGCCGTGAGGGCCAGCGTTCCCTGGCCGCGCTGCAGCGTGCCGCGGATCATCAGGGCCGGCGACTTTCGCGCGACGAGTGACCAGCGTGCCCACGCGCCCTTGGAGAAGATCACGTTGACGTGGCCCGTTTCGTCTTCGAGGTTGATGAAGACCGCGCCGTTCGCGGTCTCGGGGTGCTGACGGTGCGTCACGACGCCGGCGACGAGCACCCGCGAACCCTCGGCGCCGATCAACGCGTCGGCGCGCGTGACGCCGCGCTCGTTGAGGTACTCGCGCACCAACGCGATCGCCGTGGCCTCGGGCGTCAGGCCCATCGACCACATGTCGTCGGCCACCCGTTCCATCTCGCTCGTTGCCGGAAGGACCGGCGCCTCGAGACCGGTCACTACCCCGGGCAGTCGATCGAGCGTGCCCTGGGCGGCCGCGCCGGCCGACCAGGCGAGCGCGCGGCGCGTGGCGCCAAAGGAGTCCAGCGCGCCGGCCGCGGCGAGCACTTCGAGGTGGTGTTGCTGCGCGCCGGCGCGACGCACCAGGTCCGAGGAGTCGCACCACGGAGCGCCCTCCACGATGCGCGTCGCGAGCTCTTCGCCGATGGTGCGTAAGTCCTCGAGACCGAGTCGCACGTCGGGATCGTCGGGGTCCCCTCCGAGCGTGGCCCCGACGCCCGAGCGGTTCACGTCGGGCCGTTGCACGCGCACGCCGTGGCGCTGCGCGTCGGCGACCAGGCTCTGGGAGGACCAGAAGCCGAGCGGCTGGGCGTTCAACATCGACACGAGGAACGCCGCCGGGTAGTGGAACTTCAGCCACGCCGAGCAATAGACGAGGTGCGCGAAGGAGACCGCGTGGCTCTCGGGGAAACCGAAGTTGGAGAACGCCGCCAACGCGTCGAAGAGTTGATCGGCCGCCGCGCCGGTGATGCCGTTCTCGGCCATGCCGGAGTAGAAGCGACTCTTCAGTTTCATCATGCGCAGCTCCGAGCGCTTGGCGGCCATGGCCTGGCGCAGTTCGTCGGCCTCGGCCGGCGAGAAACCGGCCACGGCCACGGCCATCTCCATCAGTTGCTCCTGGAAGAGCGGGACGCCGAGCGTGCGACGAAGGATCGGCTCGAGTCGCGGGTGCAGGTAGGTGACCGGCTCGTCGCCGCGACGGCGTCGGATGTAGGGGTTGACGGCGTTGCCCTGGATCGGACCGGGGCGAATGATCGCCACCTCGATCACGATGTCGTAGAACGTGCGCGGTTGGATGCGCGGAAGCGTCGCCATCTGGGCGCGCGACTCCACCTGGAAGACGCCGACGGTGTCGGCCTCGCACAGCAGGTCGTAGACCGCGTCTTCTTGAGGCAGCGCACCCAGATCGATCGTCACGTCGTAGAAGGACTCCACCTGTTTGACGCAGCGGTGCAGCGCGTCGAGCATCCCGAGGCCCAGCAGGTCGAACTTGACGAGGCCGATCGCCGCGCAGTCGTCCTTATCCCACTGCAGGACCGTGCGCCCGGGCATGCGACCCCACTCGACCGGGCAGACCTCGATCACCGGTCGATCGCACAGCACCATGCCGGCCGAGTGGATGCCCAAGTGCCGGGGGCGATTGAGCATCTGGGTCGCCATGGTCGTGACGAGTTCGGGCACGTCGGGACTCGCGCTCATGGTGTGACGATCGACGCTGTCGCGCAGCGCGTTGGCCTGTTCTTCGTTGTAGCCGAAGGCGCGCGCCACGTCACGCAGCGCCGAGCGCGGACGATAGGTGATGACCGCGGCCACCTGGGCCGCGTGGCGCCGGTCGTAGCGCTCGTAGACGTACTGAATCACCTCTTCGCGACGGCCGGACTCGATGTCGACGTCGATGTCCGGCGGGCCGTCGCGCGCCGGAGACAAGAAGCGCTCGAAAAACAGATTCAGTTTCACCGCGTCGGCGTTCGTGATGCCCAAGGAGAAACAGACGGCGGAGTTCGCGGCCGAGCCGCGGCCTTGGCAATAGATGTCGCTACGACGACAGAACTCGGTGATGTCCCAGACCGTAAGGAAGTAGCCGGCAAAGCCGAGGGTCTTAATGACGCCGAGTTCGTGGTCGATCTGATGCCACGCACCCGCGACACGCTCGTCCTCGCGCGTGCCGTAACGCTTCGTCGCGCCCTCGGCGACGATCACTTCCAAATAGGACTGCTCGTCCATGCCCGCCGGTGTCGAAAAGGGCGGCAGGTTCGGTGCGACGAGGCGTAAGTCGAAGGCCAGCGCGGTGGCCAGTTCACCGGCCTGGTCCACGACGCCGGGCCAGCGCGCGAAGCGTCGACGCTGTTCCGCGTCGCTGCGCAGGTGCGCGAGCGGACTGGCGTTGAGCCACCCCTCCATCTCTTCGAGGCTCTGGCGCGCGCGAAGGGCTGAGAGCACGTTGGCGCGCGCGAAGGCGTCGGGCGTGGCGTAGTGCACGTTGTTCGTCGCCACCAGTAGTACGTCGTGGCGAACGGCCAGTTCAGCTAAGACGTCGTTGCGCGCGACGTCGTCGGGCGCACCGTGGTCCCAGATCTCGACCGCGACGTTGTCACGACCGAAGGCGGCACTGAGACGCTCGAGTTCACGCTGAGCCGCGCGAGGACCCTTCTCCATCAACGCGCGCGTCAGAGCGCCCTTGCGACAACCGCTCAAGACGAGCCACCCGCGCGCGCAACTGGCGACCTCGTCGAGGGTGAAGCGCGGCGCGCCCTTCTCTCCACGTCGCAGATGAGCTTCGCCGAGCATCGTTGAGAGCGCGCGGTATCCCTCGGGCGAGCGCGCGAGCACGACGAGGTGCGCGCCCGAGGGATCGTGGACCCCGACGCGGTCGTCGTCGGCGTCGATCGAGATCTCGGTCCCGAAGACCGTCGGCAGACCGAAGGCCCGGGCCGCTTCGGCGAAGCGCACGACGCCGTAGAACCCGTGGTGGTCGGTGAGGGCCAGTCCCGAGAGGCCGAGACGGGCCCCTTCGGCAGCGAGCTCTTCGGGGTCGCTCGCCCCGTCGAGGAAGCTGAAACCCGAGTGCGC